>ERZ832973.1832-NODE-1832-length-14089-cov-35.509121_pt1 | contig 14089 bp, 10 predicted proteins | sample MGYA00519950_ERZ832973 | MGnify/ENA primary metagenome ERZ832973 (study PRJEB31850, sample SAMEA3708734) | human gut metagenome | biome: human gut; feature: human-associated habitat; material: faeces | place: China | collected 2014 ... | reverse complement strand
AGCAGTATATCTTTGACCGATTTTATAGTGGCGACAAGTCCCATACGAACAAATCAAATTTTGGACTGGGACTAAGTATCGCCAAAGAATTAACCCAAATGCTGAACGGTGCAATAACTATTACTGATACTGCCGGTGGCGGCGCTACCTTTTCTGTTAAATTCCCTCTGAAATAGATTAAGGCTTGCAGATCATACATGATGTATGGAGCAAGCCTTTTTTCAAATCTTTGTCTTTTTTGTAATCTTGTAAGTATATTCTTCTGGCGTAGGGCGTTTATTTTCTGTACCTTGTAATGTCCCCCGTTTCAAATGAAATATTATATCGGCTTCTTTTGCCAATTCATTTGAATGTGTAACAAGCACAACACATTTGTTCATTTGATGAGCGCATTCTTTTAATAGCTCCATGATTTCTTGTGCCGTATTTTCGTCTAGATTCCCAGTGGGTTCATCTGTAAACTGTACCCCTATCCCCTTATGCCTTGAAAATAGGGGCTTTAACGGTATGTACATTTGTGTACTGTGTACATTTTCTTTATACGTTAAAAGCAAGCAGATCTTTTCTTTCCAGAAGTCCCCACTTGCTTTTATATATTAATAATACTTATGTCCATTGCTTGCTGCAATACATTTTTGTTTTAATTCTCGGCTTATTTCAAACCTTTCATAATATTCATCTGATTCTGTTTCAAATGCATATTTATATACTTTCACAACTTCTTCGCAATTACTTTGAAATTGACTTTCTTCAACTGTACTATTTCCATCTCCAATCAATCTATTTACAAATCTCTGGTAAGCTTTTAACTCTGGTAATACGCTTGCAACAAAAGTACTTTTCCCCTCTAAAAATTTTTTCTTTTCTGGAATATCAATAATATCAAGTAATATAATACATGCTACAAATAGTGATATAAAATATGACTCTGAACTTATGTATGTTCCTGTAGAACTTGGTACTGATTCAATTCGACTCTTGTAAATCAGTTTATCTCGCAAAGATAAGTGATAATAGTCACTCAACTCTTCCGCTAGTTGATGCAACCAATATTTTCTCTCTGTTCGTTGTTCAGAAAATTCTATTGACTGTTTTTGATACCGATCCATTACTGGAAGATTTATATTCACATCAAAAAACTTATTCAAATATCTGGTTGCATCAAATCCACTTCCATAATAACTTGTTATGGTATGTATTAACTGCTCCTTATTAAGAGACACCACGAAAATCACACGCTCATCATCAAAATAGTGTTTGATTCTCTCCAACATTTCTATGGCAAAAGATGGTCTGCAGCGATCCAATTCATCAATAAATATAATCAGTTTCTGCGCTCTTTCTACAATAATGTCATTGAAGATTCCTTTTACTCGTTCCCGGATTTCTTCCTCAGTCTGTACAAGTGATAAAATATCTACCTTTTTCACTTGTAGCTTTTCAGCTACTGTAAATGGATTCATCTTAAATTCACCTAATGAAATAGGTAACGTTGACAATGCTTTTATTAGTTTTTCACTAATTTTTTCAGAATCTATTTTCGTATCATAAACTCCCTTGCAAGTCTTTGTCATGACTAACAACAGGGACATAAGTGGATCGCTATGATTATCATACATCCATGCATTATAATAGATTGGCAAATAAGAATGCTTCAAATCTATTTTAGCCATCATTTCATTGTCCTTCAAATATTCATAAGATGGAATTTTCTCAATCGGATTTTCTTCATCTGCCCGTTGATTTGCCAACACATATTTTAACACTTCTTCAATCTGTCGGACAAAAAATGTCTTTCCATCTCCCCATTTCGCATCCAAGCTAATGCAGGCACTTTCATCTATGAGTTCTAACCCATCTATAAACTCTTTTATATCTTTATTTCTCCCAAAAGTATTGTTCTTTATGGATGTCCAGATATTTATATCCGTTGCTTCCTGAACATATTTCTTCATATATTGTATTCTCCTTTATCATGAACTCCAATTATGGCTGAATATAATTAACATCTCTATTGTCTCACACAATCTAAACATCAACAATACCTTTTTATTTCAACAACTACCAGCAGGCACGTTCTTCTCGCCCCTGCCAGCCGCTGATTATTTTCTTCTTCATTAAAAATTCTTGATCAGATTCAAATCTCTTTTATTTAATGCCTTTCGCATTGTTTCACTTTCTTTTCGTAATGTCTCGTTCTCTCTTTTCAGTTTCGCTACCTGTTGCTCCAGCTGCAGGATACGGTTGTCCATTGCCATATCTAAAATCTTTCTTCTCTTATCTACCATGCCAGCCTGTAGCTGCAAGGCACGATCTACTGCCTTTCGCACTTCCGGGTTCTTATAGAAAAATCCTCTGGACAGTCCGGTCTTTTGCATCAGTTTGGGAACGGTCACTTTATCCTCTTCTTCAATCATTTCCTGGATTGCCAGTTTTGCCCGCTGGATTTTCTCCACGCTCTGCTTATGGTTTACTTCCAGCATCTTGTCATATTTGCTCATATTCTTTCCCCCATCCGGCCAGATTCGCCCGGATCATCCGGCTCATCTCTGCCCTGATTTCTCTTGTTTCATCTGCGATGATCTGGAGGCTCATCTTTCGGTAAAATTTCACATTCTTTACGGATGTATGCCCCAGTAGTTTTGCGATGGTCCAGTCATCCAGATGCAGTTCTGTTAAGCGGATACCATATACATGGCGGAACATATGCGTTCCAAATCCGAACAATTCTCCTTTATCGTCCCGCAGGTCTTTTTTCTGAATCAGATCCATCACCTTATTTTGAACGGTATTGTACTGCAGGGGTCTCTTGGTATTTTTCTCATCCACAAAAATGTAAAGTGTATCTCCATACCTTTTCTTGGTATATTCCATTGCTTTTTCAATCAGCAGTTCCAGTTCTGCACTGATAGGCTTCACAAATGTAGTTGTTTTCATCTGCCGGATCTGGATCATAGGATGTCCGTCCTGCCGATACAGGCAGTCTGTCTGCAGGGTAAGGGTATCGGATATCCTTGTTCCTAACATCTGGTGAATGACCATGAGTCGCTCAATCTGTTCATCCAGTTCTGCAAGCGCTGCATTAAAACGAATCAGCTCACTGTCTGAATAAGATTTCAATTTAGGCTGCACTTGTTTGGGAAGGTCACTGGTCAGGAATAAACTTTCCAGATGCGAATATCCATATAATTTTCCGATGGTTTCCAGCAGTCCCCGGAGGTTCGTCAGATCTGCCCGGTAATTATTTACGCCCTCCGCTTCCGTTGCAAGGTACGTCAGATATTCTTCCAGCAACTCCCGATTCAGTTCTTCTGCCGAATGGATATCGGGATATGTTTCTTTCAGATATTTGGATAGTCTCCGGATGGCTGTCAGTTCTTTGATAATTGTTGCAATCGCTTCATGATGTAAATGTTCATAAACTGCCTTTTTTGTTTCTTCCCGTAAGTCATCCTGGATAATCGCTGTAAAATTCAAAGTCTGCACATTTTTAATCGGATTCTTTTTATAGGCAATGTCCAGATTCTCTAATGTCCAGATATCTTTCTCAATCTCATCCCGTTCCTCTTTGGCTTCTGTAAATCGATATGCCTTCCGCACATAAGTGATGAGGCTCGATGGCACTGTCTTTTCTTTCCCATATACGCTGATTCCCTGCATGGTCAGTTTCTGCCCATGTTCCAGAAGCCAGCTTCGGATTTTTAGCAGCCATTGTTCCCACTCCAGTTCCTGCAGGCTCTCTGCCCGGATGTGCTTATCCTTTACCATTCTGCAAAATCTCTGATAGATCACTCGTTCCTGTATCATCGTTGCCAATGCACATTGTTGACTTCGTTCCTCAATAAATGAACGGAATTCTTTTTGGAGTCCTTTCGTTGGAAGTAGACCAAAATCAAAACAATGGGATTCTTTTACATTCTTTTTCTGTTTTTCATCTGCTCTTGCATAGCAGTTCAAATCTATTAGATATACTTTTTCATCCATGGAACTCTCCTTTCATCAGTTCCGCCGCAAAGCTGTGGGTTTCTTCCTGGAAGTATGCTTCACTGGCTTTTTCCAGTTTCTTTGGCATATAGTCCACATACTGCCTGGTCATTTCTTCATATTCATGCCCCAAGTAATCTCGTACCGCTTGGATAGAAATACCATTATCATAATAAAGCGTAGCCAGGTTATGGCGGTAATCATGGGATCTGAATATATATTCTCCATCTGCAATCTGATTTTTCTCACAGTATTTCAACATTTGATACCGTAATGTAGCATACTGGAATGCTCCACCTTTTTTGCTTTTAAACAGGTATTCTTCTGGTCCGATCTGATATTTCTTTTTGTACACCTGCACCAGCTTGTACAATGCTTCCGGAATGGGAATCCGCTTATACGTTTTCATTTTCACCTGATATACTTTCAGCCAGTAATCTCCATTCTTCTCTTCATAATCACCACCTGTCAGGGTACATACTTCGCTCCCCCGGATTCCGGTACACCATAAGTGCAAGAACATCAACCGCAGATGTTCCGGAAACTCTGTCAGCTTCGATAAAATTTCCGTATAGATTCTTTCCGGTACACTGCGGTCATGGTGTACATGCATTTCTTTCTGCAGATAATACGTATGCCGGAAGGGAATCTTCTTCAGATATCCTTTGACTACAAGGAAATTGTAAAACTGTAAAATCATAAAGATTCTTCCATTTGCTGTTTTTTCACGGGTATCCTGTCTCTGAACGGATTCCAGATATCTCTGAATCTTCTCTGCCTCCACTTCATAGATCGGCTTTTCCTCTCCATTGAAGTGTGCCAGGAATGTACGAAGTTCCAGCAGCTTGATTCGGATGGTACTGATAGATAAATCTGTGATTCCAAACAGATACCGCAGATATTTTTGCAAAATCTTTTGATTTTCCAGGTTGGTCACCTCTTTAAAGGATACCCATTCCACGGGCTTGCTTGGATTCATTCGTTCTCTGGAAAAATGGAAACGTTCCAAAAACCACACATTCGCATTCCAATGAATTTCCGGTGCCTGTAAAAATAGGATTTTTCTGCTCATCCGCAGGATACCAAACACAGCACTTTTCTTTTCCCCTCTAAAATGTTCTGAGAGTTCCTGCTCAAATTGCTGTTCTTTGGCCAGTGTCATGGTCTCAATATCAGCCACTTGATGTTTCATACAAAATTGATAGAGCCTTTGCAGTGCCAGCAGTTTCTCTTTTCTATAACGGCCTTTGTAGGTATGGATCACCTCTTTCAGCACTGTAAAAATCTGCATCTTCAAATTTTGGGGACACTCTAGTGTAAAATCCCATAGCAGTTCCTTTCCATCTTTGCTGGTCAGAAAAGATTCTGCTATCTCAATCTCCGGATAATGGCTAAGGCACATCCACTGTTCCTGATACTCTGTAGTATAGTTTCTTCTCCCTGCCAGTGTCTGCAGTTCTTCTTTCATCCGATGAATCACGATTCCATCAAATCCCCGCAAGCAGGTAATCGGTGCAAGAACGGTTTCGTTCCTTTCCAGATATTCTTCGTAGCGGACCCTTAGGACTGCGTCCATCTCTGAAATATCAGTAATTCCTTCTTCTATCAGGAACTTCTTTATCCGGTTTCGTATGGTTCCATTTACCTCTGTACAGGCATCCACCTGCTCACAGATTTTTTGTTCCAGTACTTCCCGCTCTTCCTGCTGTTCATAAATATGTAATTGATAAGCGGGCATGTTCTTCACCTCCTACAGGAGTTTCTCCACATCATAAAGAGCAGAATGTTTTGCATAATATTGGTCACTAGCTTCCATAAGCTGGTCATCTACAAGGTTCAGATATTTGATGGTCGTGTCGATGTGCTTATGTCCATACGCTTCGCTGATCATTTCCAGCGGCCATCCAGCATCCCGCCTCATATTTCCGAAGTATCTCCGCAGCATATGGGGCGTCGTATGGATGCCTGTCTTTTTCTCCATCCGCTCCAGCATCCGGTAAACTGCGTCCACCTGCAGTGCCTTTCCTTTTGTCTCTCCTTCGATGTTTACAAACAGCATCTGCTGGTGTTGTAAAAATTCCCGGTACTTGGACAGATAAAATAGTAAAAACTGGAAGGTGGCATCACTAACTTTGGATCTTCGGTATGCCGCATTCTTCGCCCTTGCCTTGTTTTCATTGTCATCCCGGAAGAATACCCGGATGGTGTGTCTTTCATAATCAATATCTCTGGTATAATCTACCCCTAAGATCTCACCGATCCGGTATCCGGTCTCTGCCAGCAGCATGATCAGAAGCTGGTCCCTGCAGTTGGTACACTGCTTTAAAAGTTCCAAAATCTCCTGATGCTCTGCCGGACGGACGTTTCGTTCTTCCTCTTTCAGATAGCCATTGAATGACCGGAACCGCAGCTTCCGTTTTACACCGATGGAATCATGAGTGGTAAAACTGTCATAATATAACACTTTCAGCCTTTCCATATCTGCTTCCAGCTCTAAAAAACAGAAAAACCTGAACACGTCTTTTAAGTACGCATTGCAGGTTTTATTGCTTGGCAGTTTCTCTGTCTTTTCATGCAAATGGTTTCCGGCTTTCAGCCAGTGGAGAAATCCCACATAATGTTCATACTGTTCCTGGAATTCCAGTTCCGCTACCTGGGACAGTTCCATCTCTTTTTCATCCAAATATTCCAGATAGAACCGGATGGATTTTGCCCTGCGGCCAACGGTATTCGGGGAACGGTTTGCTCGAATCAAATGCGTCAGATACTTGGACGGGAGCAGCACCATCTGCCAACTCTGATGATCCCGGATCAAGAAATATTCCTGTTTTCCTTCCCAGATATGTTCCACTGCATATCGTGCCATTTTGCTCACCGTCCTTTCCTCTAACGCTATACACATTATACCCACTTCATGTTCAAATAGCTATTCATCAATACCAACAATCCCTCCAAAACCGCTCCAAAAACTGTACTAAATTTTCCCCTTAAAAGCGCCTGGAAAATAAGCACAAGCAACAAGGCTGGAAAGCAGATTTTTCCTATTATAAATAATACTCTACACCTTTCCGGCTGCGGATGAAATCCTGTACCTCTTTCAACTCTTCTGCTATCCGGCAGGGCGGAAGCGCACACATCACATCTTCGTGATACTTGCCGCCTTTTACCGCCCGGATATCTAAAATAGACACCACGCAGGTATCGGTTTCTGTCCGGATGGCTCTCCCAAATCCCTGGCGCAGTTTCTTCTGCATATCCGGCACAATGATAGACTGGATATAGGATTCCAAAGAGTCATACGTCTCCTTCTCTGCCTCGCTGATGGGATCCGGTACTGCAAAAGGCAGTTTCACAATAATCAGCGAAGATACCATATCTCCCGGAAAGTCTACCCCTTCCCAGCAGGAGCCGGCTGCAAACAGCACCCCATTCTCCATGGTCTTGAAGCGCAAAATTTCTTCCTGGGAATGTCTCCATACTTCCACCATGGGAAATGGCAGGCTGTCTCTTAAAATCTGGTACACACTTCCCATCAATGTATAAGAGGTAAACAGTACCAGCGTATGTCCATAAGTGGAACAGATCAGTGAATGGATCTGGTCTGCCACCATTACTGCCTCTTCCCGGCTTCCTCTCCTGCAATGTTCCAGCGTCTTTGGCAGGTATAGCAGACAATTCTTTTCGTAGGAAAAGGGAGACTCTGCCACATATTCCTGCACGCCTGATCTTCCTTCCAGCCCGGTGATCTGCCGGGTGCGCAAAAAGCCTGCGCCTGCCTTTAGCGTTCCGCTGGTTAAGATGGCGGATATCCCTTCTTCCCGATCCCATAACATCTTCCGAAGCAATTCTGGGATTTCCCGGCTGGCTGCACATAAAATGGGAAGCTGCTCTGTATCGAATCGCAGATAGCGGACATATTTCTCATCACTGCTGCAAAAACACTCCATCACCTCTTTTGCATCCTCCAGCCGATTCCGTATCCACTTTGGAACACATTTTTCCAGCTTGTCCAAAAGAATTTCCAACATTTCTACTCCTTCCCACAGAGAAACCACACTATTTGTTGTATGACGGAATATTTCCCGGATTCCTTTTCCACTCTTCTGTTCTGCACCAACAACATGCAATGCGTCACACATCACTGTCCGCAGGATTCTTGCCTCTTCTTTCTGATGCTCCCGTTCCAGATAATATGCTATTTCTCGGATATCATCCATGCACAGGTTTTGTCCAAACATCTGCTTTGCCGCTTCCGGTAACTTATGAGCTTCGTCTACAATCATGATCCGATAATCCGCCAGTAAAGGCTTGTATCCTTCTGCTCTGTGATACGCATCTGCCAGTAAATAGTTGTGATTGCAGATTTGAATGAACACATCCTGTTTCCTGGATTCTTCCAGATATCTCTGATAGCGGCACATCTGCCTGCCCGGACACTCTCTTGGACAGAACTTCGGCACACACACCAGCCTTCTGTCAAACCCACTCAAATCCTTTACGGTATCCATATCATAATGTTTCCGCAAAGATAGTAGTGCTTCTTTTTGGGCAGCATTCTTCTGTTTATAGCGGATTGCCTCGATCCGTTGTTCCAGCCTGTTGTCACAGACAAAGTGTTCCTTCCCTTTCCGCACCACTGCCCGAAGAGGAGACTGGATCATGCCTTGTTCCAGCAGCACTCTGGATAAAAATGGAATATATTCTGTTACTATGGCTTTCTGCAATGCAATGCTGGAAGTGGACACCACCACCGGACGCTGTTCCAACGGATTTCCTCTTCCTGTCAACATAGAATACTTCCGCAATAGTACGCAGGCTACCAGATAGGCATAGGTCTTGCCAATTCCTACCCCTGCGTCACACAGCGCAATTCTTTCTCCCAGCAGAGTATCCAGCATTTCGTGGCATAGGCGGATCTGCTCTTCCCGGACTGCCAAACCTTGCTCGGGAAACAGCACCCGGAAGATCTTCTCCACTTCCTGATGCGCTCTTTTTTGATATTCAACTTTATAAAACATAGTACTTCTTTCCGCATGGCGTTAATACCACAAGAATACGGCTGTGGCACTTTCCCACAGCCGCATGTATCTGATATCAACGACACACTCTTTTTTGATTTCTTATCGTTTCTTCTTTTCTTTAGCACCGTATTTGTCCTCGACTCCCCGGCTGCCACACCACATCTATGGTAGGGAACATCACAGGCGGATGCTTCGCTTCGCACCGCTCGCAGATTTCCTGAAAGTCTTGCTGATTACAACTTAGAGTCCATCCTCTTCTTTTTTGAGAAGAATTTCGTATCATTATCCCCCTCCGATGATCCTGGCGAAAGACCTGCGAAAGTCCATTCACAGCTATAAGGAGTCGCTCAGAATGAGAACAGGCACCGACAGTTTTCTCACGAAATGATCCGCCATAGTCTTTGGACAGGCCTTTCCATAACAATCCTGCAGTGCTTGTCCCCATCCGTCCTGGCGCTTACGCTGTCACGCTTCTATCTTTGGGAACGTACCTGTAATGCTGGTATGTAGTTGTCAAGGAACGAGGGGCAATTACCCCTTTCATATATAGAGCCGATGAGATACCCCGTTTTTCTTCACTTTTTCAAAACTTTTTTTATTTTTTTCTTTAAGCGATCAATTCGTGTATAAATGGTCTTTTCCGCCAGTCCCATCTGGCCTGCAATCTCACGAACAGAAAATCCCCACATCTTCAGAAGTAAAATCTGCAGTGTTTTCTTATCCGACTCCAAAAGAACCTGTAATAGCTGCTCATTCTCCACACTGTCAAGTAACTGTTGAATATTAAGCACCACTGAAGATGGCTCTTCCAATTCCCTGGTGTATAATTCTTCTTGATTAGAAGAAAAATGTTCCCAGAATCTCCGCTCCGCATTAAAGTCCTGCCAGTCTAATTCACGAAGTCTTTGGATTACCTCTTCACTGACACCGGATTTTCGCAAAATCCGTTCCTCCTGCTCCTTCCACTGTTTCCATTTATATTCTTCTTTTGCTTTATGAAATGTCACCTTTCTTTTCCTCCGATCTGAATTTTTTTGAAATCAAATCGGAGTGGCGGTGACCTTGCCTTCTCACTGGCAAAAGACTGTATGAACCGGAGTTTTCTCCACAAAAAGAAAGATGCCGCAATCCTGTTTTGAATTGCGACACCACCAAACGCTGCATATGAAGTTAAGTTTTCCTCTTTTGTAGTTCTTTCCGGCACATACACTGCTCCTTTATGTCATGGAACGAAGCCCATTTTTTACATAAAGAAGTAGTATACAAAACTAAGCTGTCATCAGACTGTCAGTTGTCTGTCAAATAACTGTTAGTTGTCCTGTCCTGTCATTTCTTTTCTATTACAGTTACAACCAAATCTCACCATATAAAAAGCAGGCTCCATTTTCAGAAACCCGCCTTCTATGATTCCTTATATACTTTTAAACAATATCCAACCTCTTTCACACTACTGATGATATGCTCTGCATTTACATCTGCTTTTTTCAATTTCTGTTTCAATCGATGTACCATGCAGTAAATAATATTTGTAATATCCCCATGTGGGTACTCCTGCCATACCAGCTGATAAATCTGACCATATGTATACACTCTTCCCGGTGTAGACGCTAACAGATGTAGAAAATCAAATTCCCTTTTTACAACTGGGATTCTTTTATGATCCCATTCCACTGTTCTTTGAAGTGGAAGAATTTCCAGTTTTCCAACCATGATAGGGATTTCTTCTTTTCTTTCAGCTTTCCATTCTGTATAACGACGAATCAATGCATATGCCTGCAGGCTGATTTCTTCTGTACATAGTTGTGTCAGTACTACATCCGCTCCGGCCTGAATGATTTTATTTCGCATTTCAGAATGATCCGGTAATAAAACAATCATAGGTGTTATCACCAGCTTTCGGATTGCTTCTACAAGTTGGCATACTATTTCCGGTTCTCGTTTTACTGCAATTAAAATCAAATGATAAGAGAAAACTGTCAGGTGGGAAAGGGCATCCTGGATTCCTTTTGCCTGATAGATTTCTGTCTGTTGCTCCAATAAGGCCAGACTTTCCCCTGTCAATTTGCTTTCATCTGCAATTACTATAATTCTGTTTCTCTTCACACCCCAATCAATGTATTTAGCATATCAGTTCCTCCACATGATTTTTTGCATAGTCATAAAAAATCCTTTTTGCTTCTTTACAACACCTGAAGAAATATTCGCTACACTTTACATGAATTACTGCTTCATCTGGTATAAAATGAGCTTCTTCAAAGCACCTGCTACCATTTATTTCCAATTCCTGCAATTGATGCTCCATAATCCAATAAACATCACCGTATCGGAAAGGTCTGTGCGATATATATGGATAATTAAATTTTTCCTTATCTGCATTTGAATTTAATACCTGATATGCGTATTCTTCATATTCTCCAGGAACTACATTCCAAAGTGGTATTGCAATATCTGTAGTTTCATTTTCTTTTATCACCTTTATAATTTCCTTCATAATAAAGGTAGGCATGATACACATTTCTTTGATCTTATTTCGTGAGATATGAAATTCGCGATTATCTATTGTGTTATTATCAGGCCAGTAAATCGTTTTGTCACAAATTTCATATCCATACGTTGATGGGCTAATCAAAATGATATCCATATATGTTGACATTTCTATAAGCAATTCAGTAGCACATTTCACTTCTGACACCCGCATATTCTGAAATAAATTTTGAAGTAGATATTGTTTTGATGTATCAACAATAAGAGTTATCAATAGTAGTAATTTCTTCTCACCAATTGTCAATTCTTCAATTCGATAATTCTCTTTTGTTTCCAAACCTGCCAGTTCCAACATTGCCTGCATCGAAAATACATCATTTTGAAATATGGGAAGAATAGATAGATAATCTCCTACTGTTCTGCTTCCATTGTAAGTTATCTTATCAAAATCTTTAATTGTACACCCTGTTATTGCTGATAAAAACCTCAGCGTATCGTTTTGTTGAATTGCATCAATAACCAATCCAACAACCTCGTGATTCTTTTTCATAAAGGACACCTACTTTCTATAGTCATATTGTAAAATACAAATGTCACAGAAATGTCCTAATTTCAAAAAAATATTGTATTTTATTACACTCTTTCTGCTACAACCATAGAAGAAAAAATTGAGGATTATAAAACTCTATATGTCAGATTCCTTTTGAATAAATAGTAGGTTGCAGAAAAATAGCCCAATAAAATGATTGCAAATGAGACATATACCCCACCACAAATCTGTAAAATCTCTGACATTGTAAGGTAAGCAATAATTTCTTTATAAGAATTATAAATGAGAAAAACCAAAGTCCCCACACTTCCGACTACAGCGACAGCAACAGGTAAGCCAAACCAAAACATCATCTGTTGACGAATGTATCGGTTCCGAGTTCTTCGATCTACCCCCATTTTTTCAATTATTTGAAATCTCTGTTTTTGCTCAACTGCATCTGTCATCTGTTGGATAGACAGCATTGTCAATCCCATTACAATTAGAACCATAGCACTATATGAACCTATTAGTGACAATAACAGCATATTGGAAATGCCTTCATTTTCTTGTATCGTCTGTAGACGGATATACAATTGTTCTTCTGAAAATCTATTCAAATTTTTCTGATACATTTCCATATCCTGTTCAAACAATTTTGCCGTTTCATACGGAAGGGTCTTCTCTGTATTTGCAGCAAAAAATGTTACTGCTAAAGGTAGTTTCCGACAATACTTGTCTGGAATAATATATACTCCTTCTGTCTTGCTTGTAAAAAGCCCGATTCCCTTTTTTTCTTTATAATCTGATTTTTTTGCCTTACTAAGAATTTGATTTTCTACTTTTATCTTTTGCTCTGTTTTATCAAAATTCCGAATCGTTTTTTCCTGTGTTTTGTGCTCCCACGCAACTCCATATTCATCTTCCTTTAATTGAATTTCCGGGAGATTAGATAATTTTCGGATTGCGTTATAATCCGATACAGAAACAGCTAAAACAGGAAATTCATTTTTCGATTGTAATTTTTCTTCTCCTAAAGAAAACAGCTCAACTTGTGCTTCTAAAGTAATAGGATATCCTTTTTTCTCCAGATATTTTTTTATATACTCATAATCCAAGGTTCCTGTAGGAAAATTTTTTAAATCTGCTGTATACATCGTTCCCAGCTGCACATCAAAAGCGGACATTACCTGCTGATAAGAATGAATACGCACAGCCATTATCGGGAACCATACAAACAACACAATGGCGGCTAGCATTATTACCGTAATAATTCCCATTGTTTTTGCGCAATTCCCTAATCGGCTTTTCAATTGACCGACAAAAAACAAATTATTATAATGAAGACAACGATTTTTCTCTGTTGCTTTTATTATAATCCATGTTAAATTACCAAAAAAACTTATAACAGCAAAGAGAATGAAAAACAATGCTATCAATGGAGGCATAGTAACATAAGCCTGTAATGCAATTCCTTTCTGCACCAATGTTTCAAAAAAAGAATTCAGCAAAAGTAAGAATATTCCATTCAACATGCAAGAAATTGTAAGACAAAGTAATGGAAGACTCCCTGTTTTCTTCTTTCTTCTGTCTATGAAAAACCAACAAACAATCATGCAATTTCCCAAAGCAGTTATGATTGTCCCACCAATTTTCATCCATGGAATAATATTTATGTTCTTTATAGATACAATCGGAAAAAGCATTGCTAAAATCACGACTGATAAAGCTACCACACACCAACTAAACTTTCCAAACTGTTGATGAAGATTTAAAATTTGTGTACCTTTCTGGCTATTCTGAAGCATGTCAATAATTTTCATTTTTCGTATGATGCGAACATTTTTTAAACCAGTTATGAAAAAAATAATTCCAAAAAAACATACCGTTCCTAATACAGTATCTGGAAATAGCATAAAATATAGTTTAAATTCTTGTTTAAACGCCTTAAGTACAGCTGCATTAATGAGTTGAGATAGCATGGTACCTGATAAAATTCCTAGTATAACGAATATGAAATAATTGCTATATTAAATTGATACTGCTTCCTCTTCACTGATTTCATCCATTT
>ERZ832973.1810-NODE-1810-length-14323-cov-4.160920_pt1 | contig 14323 bp, 10 predicted proteins | sample MGYA00519950_ERZ832973 | MGnify/ENA primary metagenome ERZ832973 (study PRJEB31850, sample SAMEA3708734) | human gut metagenome | biome: human gut; feature: human-associated habitat; material: faeces | place: China | collected 2014 ... | reverse complement strand
TTTCTTCGAGCCACAAACAAGTGATAAAGCCTTGGAACGTAATATCTTAATGGGAATTAAGACAATTGCTGCACGAGTAAACTTGATTGAAAAAGAAAAAGCAGCCGTTGAATCTGCTCTTAAAGATTATTAATAAGAAAAACAAGCTTTCCATGAAGGAGAGTTTGTTTTTTTGTGTAGAGTAGTTTACATAAATATAGTTATGTGCTTAAAAGAATAAGAAAAAGGATATAGCATAATTAAATTTATGTAAAATAAAAACAACCACTCCAAATAGGAATGGTTGGAATAGCTAATTATAAATTGTCTAGAGCATTTTTTTGCTCATCATTAACAATATGCGTATATAAATCGGTAACCTGAGTAGAAGCATGGCCAAGTTGGTGACTAACTAAAACTTGAGACTTGGTAGCATCATAAAGGCGTGTTGCCAAAGTATGTCGTAGTTTATGGGGAGTCACACGTATCTTGAAATCCTGAGAATATTTGGCAACCATCTTTTCGATACTTGAAGCATCAATACGGTTTGGGACCCCTCGATATTCCGTTAAAAAGAGGGCAACATCTTGCTTTTCAGCCTTATAGCGTTTATCACGTATACTGAGATAAGTTTCAAGATAGGGCTTTGCAAAACTTGCTACATTAACTGAGTCCCGTTTGCCACCTTTTCGAGTGACGTCGATGACCATCATTTTTAGATTGATATCTTTAAGGTCCAGATTAACGGCCTCGGAAAGTCGAACACCTGAAGCCAGCAGCAAGGCAATGATAGCTAAATCACGTTCTTTATTCTTATAAAACGAAGATTTGGCGCGATTTGAAAGCTTGACTTCGTATTCATTTTCTACATAATCTAGGAATTCCATGGTTTCATCGCCAAGAAAGAGTTTCTGTTTGATATTCTCAGCACGTGCAGCTAGAGTTTCTTTCTTTTTCTTAGTAGAAACTTTTTTCATAACGTTACGATAGAAATATGGCTCACCGTCAGGACCCTCGACCTCCTCGGTTAAATACTTATAGAGACTAGATAGAGCTGAAAGTGTGCGATTAATGGTCGTTTGAGAGACACCTTGTTTCTTGGAATAGGTATTCAAAGATGGACGTTCACGTAGATAAAGGACAAATGACTCCATATCTTTTTTAGTTAGATTTTCCAAGGTTTTGATGTCAATTGAGGCAATATCATCAGCATCTGAAATACCTGAGTCAATCAACCAATCAAAAAAGCGTTTATATTCCTTAAGGTATTCGTATAAGGTTGTAAAAGAATACGGTACCGATAGTTTAGATTGATAATACTCCAGAACAAACCAGGGCATTAGAGATTTGTATTCCTCAATTTTTTCGAGTAAGAGTTCACGTTTCATTTGTTTTTTCTCCAAAATTACTTAATAGAAGTATATCACACCCTTATCTTTCTTTCAAGAAAATTACAGTTTTTCGGAAAGATGTTGTGAGGTTTTTTCTCTTAGAGGCTTTATAGGTTTATTATTCAGATATACAAAATACTACACTAAATCAATCATAAACTAAGTTTCTGACCCCATATAAAAATAGCTTTATTGTTCTTTGACTTTTAAAAATCTTTATAGCGTATTATTTACTTATAGAAATTTTCACAAGAAAAAACAACCTGGAGTTTTCCAGATTGTTCAAACAATGATTAAGCTACGATAGCTTTTGCAACGTCCTCGGTTGTCATACGTGAGAAATAATGCGTTGTGTCAATGGTTTTAAGTTTAGCCAAGACATCTTCGTACTCGTAAGGTACACCGACCAGCAACTCTTCAATATCAGATACATCCCCGATACCAAAAAAATCTCCATAAATCTTAACAGATTTAATGATAGAATTTTCAACATTGGCATAGGTTGAGATTTTACCAGCTGGATAACGAACATTACGTTCTACTGTGTATTCTGGTGATTGACCGTATGTCCAGTCCCAAGTATTGAATTGCTTCTCATAAGACTCTTGGATTTTAGCTAATTCATCCTCAGAAAGGACGTATTCAGTCATGTCAGGGTAAAATTCCTTCATTTTTTCCAAGATTTTATCTGAGAATTCATTTACAGTGATTTTTTCTGGCAATTCGTCTACAATGTTTGTCACACGAGCACGTACAGATTTAACACCTTTTGATTCAATTTTGTCTTTGCTGACTTTGAGGGCTTGGCCAAGAACGGACATATCAACGTCAAAGAGCAAACAACCATGGTGCATCATACGCCCTTTATAGTATGCTTGAGCATTTCCACAGAACTTTTTACCATCGATTTCAAGGTCATTACGGCCAGTAAACTCAGCCTTAACTCCCAAATCAGCAAGTGTTGCGATTACAGGTTGAGAGAAAGTCTTAAAGTCAAAAGCACCTTCATCTGCCTTGTTAGAGATGATAGTATAATTGAGGTTATTCAAATCGTGATAAACAGCGCCACCACCAGACAAACGACGAACGACCTTGATACCATGAGCATCTGTATATTCTTTGTTAATCTCTTGAATGGTATTTTGGTGTTTACCAACAATGATAGCTGGACGGTTAATCCAAAGAATGAACAATTCATCTTCATTCACCAATTCACGAAAGGCATAGGCTTCCAAAGCAATATTATAGGCAGGATCATTTGATATGTTTACGATATATTTCATGAGGTCTCCTCTTGTAATGTGATACTTATATTATAAAGAAAAACGGTGACAAAGTACACGAAGACGCCTTAGGTATAAGGATTTTCATGATATAATAGTAAAAAATATATGGGGAGTTTTAGAATGTTACAAAATCCTAGTAAATTAAGTCTCTATTTCTCGAGGCTAACCAGTAAAATAAATAAAAAGGTCAAAATAGCATTTACTCTGCTTCTTTTTGTTGCTCTTGGAATGTTTCTCTATAATGCCTACCAAAGAGCTTATAAGCCTTATCTCTACGATAAAAACAATTACTATTACAAGGCCTATAATTACAGCGTTGAGAAGATAAAACCTCAAAGAAAAGTTGTCAAAGATATTGAGATAGAGGTCTTCCACTTCGGAAAAGACGATTTCCCTGATAATCTGTCTACATATAAGGTCGGCCATTATATTGATAAAGGAATTGATCCCCGCAGACTTTTATTGCATATCACTTTTACTGATAAGACCAAAATCACTTTACCATTTGGACAGGTGACTTCTACTGAAAACTTTTTCGACCGTTATGAACGCTATTTTGACCGTAAAGTTTTTGAGGTTGGTCCGGGTTTTGATGAAGAATGGTTTTCGAATGCAGAGAATTACAGACAAATGATTCGACGTTTCCCTGGATTACATGATAAAACAATGGATGCCGACTTCGAGTTATATCTAAGGGACTTCCTATTTATGATAGTTCCTGGTGATACCCTCTACCAAACTGGTGCTGTCAAAGATGGTGTTAGTAAATACCACTTTCAGTTGAAAAATCCTAAATCAGGAAAAATGCAAAGCTATATTATCTACGGAAATGAAGGAGACATCCCACTCTGGGATTGGCAGGCTCCCTTTGTTACCTTTGATAAGGATTTTGCTAACAAGGAAAGAATTCAGGAATTCTTCGATGACTACGATATTAGAGAGTATGGAAATTATTGGGATGGCATGTACAATATACAATTTCCTCATTTAAATTCTTTTAGAGGTGATGGGTATAACTTTTATAAAATGGCCTTTTACTCAGATAAGTTTACAAATTTCCCACTGAGCCTTGATTTAACAGGTAAGAGCGAGGATTTTAAGATTACCATTACAGATTCTTACCTACAAGAAGAATCAAGAACTGCAAAAAATGAAATCCATTATCTAAAATACTCAACATCTAAAACTTATGATTCATCAAATAAAGAAGCCTATATGAATGATATATTGCACCAATACCTAAATTAACAGAATTTAATTTATGTAAACACAGTTAATTTATCTATTGGCTGTTTTTTTTCATGCAAAAAAAAACAAGACCATTTCTGATCTTGTTTCCTTCTATGCAACTAGATTTTTATTTTGTGTGCCAGATGTCTTTGTCATACTGTTCGATTGTACGGTCAGATGAGAAGAATCCTGCTTCAGCAATGTTGTAAACAACTTTTTTGTTCCATGCATCTTGATCTTCGTAAGCTGCGTATACTTCTTCTTTCTTGTCGATGTATTCAGCCAAGTCAATCAATGTCATGAACCAGTCTTTAGAGATAAGTTCTTTGTGGAGACGTTCCAAGCGTTCTTTATCACCAAGTTTAACAAGATCTTCGCTTACGATAAAGTCAACAGCTGCTTTGATGTTAGCATCTTTTTTGTAGTAATCACGTGATACATAACCTTCTTTTTCGTAAAGGTCGATGATTGTATCAGAGTCTTTACCGAACGTGAAGATGTTTTCTGGTCCTACCAATTCAGCAATCTCAACGTTGGCACCGTCCATTGTACCAAGAGTGAGGGCACCGTTAAGCATGAATTTCATGTTACCTGTACCTGAAGCTTCTTTAGAAGCCAATGAGATTTGTTCTGAGATATCAGTTGCTGGAATAAGGTGTTCAGCGACTGTAACGTTATAGTTTTCAACCAAGTGAACGTTGAGGTATTTGCTTACTTCTGGATCATTGTTGATGAGTTCAGAAAGCGACAAGATCAAGTGGATAATGTCTTGTGCAATAACGTAAGCAGGAGCTGCTTTACCACCAAAGATGATAGTGATTTTACGTTTTGGAAGGTTTCCTTTTTTGATTTCCAAGTATTTGTGGATGACATACAAAGCGTTCATTTGTTGACGTTTGTATTCGTGGAAACGTTTGATTTGAGTATCAATGATTGAGTTTTCATCAAGATCGATACCTTTGTTGGCTTTAAGATAACGTTTAAGTGACAACTTGTTATCATATTTGATTTCAGCCAAACGTTTGTGAACTGCTGGATCATCTGCAAAGGCAGCCAATTTTTCCAATTGAGTTGCGTCGGTAAGGTAACCATCACCAATCAATTCTTTGATGTAGTCAGCAAGTTCTTGGTTTGAGAATTCCAACCAACGACGGAATGTAATACCGTTTGTTTTGTTGTTGAAGCGTTCTGGGTAAAGGTCGTAGAATGGTTTCAACTCAGAAGATTTAAGGATTTCTGTGTGAAGTGCTGCTACACCGTTAACGCTTGTAGAGAAGTGGATATCCATGTGTGCCATGTGAACACGTTTGTCTTTGTCAATGATTTGAACACGTGGATCTTCGAATTTTTCACGAATGATAGCATCCAATTTTTTGATGATAACAACAAGGTGTGGAACAACTTCTTCAAGGTAGTCAAGAGGCCATTTTTCAAGGGCTTCAGCCAAGATAGTGTGGTTTGTGTAACCAACCATTTTGCTTACGATTGCCACTGCTTCATCAAATTCAAATCCATGTTTTTCTGTCAAAAGACGGGTCAATTCAGGAATAACCATTGATGGGTGAGTATCATTGATTTGTACGTAAGCGTAATCTGGAAGATCGTGAAGGTTAGATCCACGTTCAATAGCTTCGTCAATCAAAAGTTGAGCAGCGTTTGATACCATGAAGTATTGTTGGTAGATACGCAAGAGCTCACCTTTACGAGTTGAGTCATCTGGGTAAAGGAAGAGTGTCAAGTTCTTTTGGATTTCGTCTTGATCAAAAGTGATTCCTTTATCAATTAAATCGTAGTCCACACCATTGATGTCAAAGAGGTTAAGGTAGTTCTTAGTTTCTTTCTTATAACCCAAGATATCCAAACGGTCCAAACGAGATTTCAAAGTAAAGTTTTTGAATGGAACATCGTAAGAGATATCAGTTGGTACCAACCATGATTGATCTTCAATCCAGTAGTTAGGCTCTGCATCTTGTTTGTTGTCTTTGAAGACTTGTTTGAAAAGACCACAGTGGTAGTTAAGACCAACACCTTCACCGTTGATACCAAGTGTTGACATAGAATCGATGAAACATGAAGCCAAACGTCCCAAACCACCGTTACCAAGAGATGGTTCTGGTTCAACATCTTCAATTTCGCTGATTGATTTACCAGCAACATCCAATTCAGCTTTAACATCTTTGTAGATGCCCAAGTTGATCAAGTTGTTAGACAAAAGTTTACCGATCAAGAATTCAGCTGAGATATAGTAAACTTTACGTTTGCTATCGTTTTTAGGTTTTGGAGCAGCTGCTTCTTTTACGAATTCCAACAAAAGATAGTAGATTTCTTCGTTTGAAAGGTCCTTAAGATTTTTGTTTTTTGCTTCAACATATTGTGTAAATGTAGCCATTTTAGTTATTACCTCGATTATATCTTTCTGTAATGTCTGTCAAAAATTCTTTCTTGTCGACAGTGATTTCACCTGGAAGCATACGCCATTTCCAGTTTTGACCAACTGTGTTAGGGAAGTTTGTGCGGCTATTTTCAGGTTTATCAAGAATATCCTGCATAGTCGCAATAGCTGTGTTGCTTACAGTAGCAAAGAGGGTGCGAAGAAGAGCACGTGTGATTGGTTCACCCTGACGACGGTTGATGTATGCATCAGTATAATCACGTTGCTCTTGCGTCAAGTTGTCGTACCAACCGTTGATTACTTCGTTATCATGTGTACCTGTGTAAGCAACTGAATGTTGTGTGTATACGTGTGGAATGTCAATGCTGTTTCCAGTAGTATCGTAGAATCCAAATTGAACGATCTTCATTCCAGGGTAACCACAGTCTGCAAGAAGTTTACGTGTCTTATCATCAATGTTACCAAGGTCTTCGGCAATGATTTTAAGATCACCCAATTCTTCTTTAACCACTTTGAAAAGGTCATAACCAGGTCCAGGAACCCATTCACCATTTTCAGCAGTTTCATCACCTCCAGGAATTTCCCAGAAGTCAGAGAACCCTTTGAAGTGGTCAATACGCAAGTAATCATAAAGTTTAAATGATTCTTGAATACGGAATACCCACCAAGCATAATTTTCAGCTTTGTGTTTATCCCAAGCATAGATTGGGTTACCCCAAAGTTGACCAGTTGCTGAGAAGTTATCAGGTGGAACTCCTGCAATGTAACGCGGTTTACATTCAGCGTCTAGTTTGAAGAGATGTGGTTGAGTCCAAACTTCAACACTATCAGCTGAAATGTAGATTGGCATGTCACCGATGATTTGAATACCATTTTTGTTAGCATAAGCTTTTAGTTCTGCCCATTGGCTAAAGAAGAGGTATTGTACCACTTGGTGATATGTGATAACATCAGCAAGTTCTTTGCGAAGTTTCTCAAGAGTTGCTTCATCGCGTTTAACTGCTTTTTTGTCATCCCAATCTTGAAGTGCTTTGTTATCAAAGTGTTCTTTGATAGCCATGAAATCAGCATAATCTGCTAACCAGTTAGCATTTTCAGATTTGAAAGCTTCAAACTTCTTAGCTTCTTTTTTGTCAGCCAAGATTGCTTTGACTGCTTTTTCAAGAAGTGGGCGACGTGCTTCATAAACTTTAGCATAGTCGATAAACTCTGGATCTGATCCAAAGTCAGCGCCTTTAACATCAGCTTTAGTAAGAAACTTGTCACGAATAAGGAAATCCAAATCGATAAAGTGAGTATTTCCTGCTACCGCTGAGAATGATTGGTAAGGTGAATCCCCATAACTTGTTGTAGTAAGTGGCAAGATCTGCCAGTAAGTTTGTTTTGTCTCTTTCAAGAAGTCAACAAAGTCATAGGCTGCTTGACCGAAAGATCCGATCCCGTAGTCACCTGGAAGTGATGTGATGTGCATCAATACACCGCTTGCTCGTTTGTTCATAAAGTTTACCTCAAATTATTTTTTACACTTATGATTATAATGCAAACGTTTGCATAAGTCAAGAATTTTTAGCAAAAAAATAAAATTTTTTTATTTATTCTTGAATGATTGTTCGCAAAACAAGCGCTTACACTGCGAGAGAGAATTTTTTAATAATTACTTCTAATGAATTTCGGAAAAATAGGATTCTTATCAAAAGAAAAAAGTAGTCGGTCGTTTTACTAACCAACTACTTGGACACTCCTTAACCTATTACGGATAAGTTAGGACACTTTCTCTTTCTATAAGTTCAAATGGAATAATGACTTTTTGTGACTTAATCTTGGCTGCTTTTAGAAGTCCTAGAAGGCTTTGAACACTTTCTCTAGCTAGTGCCTGAATATTAATGTCAAATGTAGTCAAGAAAGGATGCATGATTTCTGCAAAAGTCGAATTATTGAAAGAAATAATAGCATAATCTTCAGGAACTCTAAATCCTTGATTGTTCAGCCATTGAATAAGACGAAGGGCGATAAGGTCATCCTTAACAATCAAAGCTGTCGGAGAAAATCTTTCCAATTCTTTCTTTAAATCCTCGATTGTTCGTGCTGAAAAGACAAGTTCAGGTAAGACATCCAAATTTTGTTCGTTTGCTGCTTGCTTATACCCTTGATAACGTTCCTGCCCCACTTGTCCAAAAAGATCATCTGTGACAAAACCAATCTTTCGGTGCCCTTTTGCCTGGAGGTAATTTACAGCTTCATGTCCTAATTCCTTATTATCATTATCAATATAGGTTACTTTATTTTCATTATCTACTGCTGCTCCAACCACTACAAAGGGTACTTTTTCTTTTAATAGGTAATCTTTAACAGGATCTTTCTTTTCTGAATAGAGGATTATAAAGCCATCTGCCCGTTTTTGACGATGCATGAGCTCAACCTGCTTAACTAATTCCTCTAGCGTAGCACCCGTAGCAATACTAACGACCTGAGAATGACAACTAGCTTCTTCATTGATAGCCGTTAGAATTTCCATATAGAAGGGTTGACTGATATTTTCTCTATTCGCCAAAGGAGGAAGAATCACACCTAAACTATGAGTTAAGCCTGTTGCCAACATTTGTGCTGCTGAGTTGGGTACATAACCTAATTCTTCCATAGCTGCTCTTACTTTAACTTTAGTTTCTTTTGATATAGCCGGATTATCTTTTAAAGTCCTACTTACCGTTGATGGGCTAACACCAGCCTTCTTAGCAACATCTTTAATTGTAGCCATTATGTCCCTCTCATTCTTATAAATATATTTATAGTCGAAAATTATAAGAACAATTATAAACTAGATGGACATTTTTTGCAATCGTTTGCAAAAAGTTAAAAAATTTTTTATAAAATACTTAACAGATTGTGGAAACGGTTGCATAATGTTTATCGTAAACTAAATTTCTGGAGGAAATAGAAATGAAAAAATGGCAAAAGGTATTACTTGGTAGTGCTGGATTACTTGTGGCTGGATCGCTCTTGGTAGCTTGTGGGTCAAACTCAAGCAAGAGCTCAAGCTCAGATAGCAAGACTTTGAAACTTTGGGTACCAACTGGTGCTAAGAAATCTTACTCAGATACAGTAGCACAGTTTGAAAAGAAATCTGGTTACAAAGTTGATATGGTTGAAATGGAAGATCCAAATGCTCAAGAAAACTTGACTAAGGATGCTTCTACTGCTGCAGATGTCTTCTCACTTCCACATGACCAACTCGGTAAATTGGTAGACGCTGGAGCTATCCAAGAAATTCCAGAGCAATACTCAAAAGAAATTGCTGAGCAAGATACTGAACAAGCTGCTGTAGGTGCTCAATACAAAGGTAAAACTTACGCCTTCCCATATGGTATCGAAACACAAGTTACATACTACAACAAATCTAAACTTAATGAAGAAGATGTGAAATCATACGAAACAATCACTTCTAAAGCTAAATTTGGTAGCAACTTGAAAGAAGTTAACGCTTATGTAACTGCTCCTCTCTTCCTTTCAGTTGGTGACACACTCTTTGGTCCTAACGGTGAAGATGTGAAAGGTACTAACTGGGGTAACGAAGCTGGTGTGAATGTTCTTAAATTCATCGCAGCTCAAAAAGACAATAAAGGATTTGTCAATGTCGATTCAGCTAACATGATGGCTAAATTCGAAGATGGTTCTGTTGATGCTTTCCAATCAGGACCATGGGACTACGCTGCAGCTGCTAAAGCTGTTGGTAAAGACAATCTTGGTGTTGCTGTTTACCCAACAGTTAATATTGGTGGTCAAGACGTTCAACAAAAAGCCTTCATGGGTGTTAAACTTTACGCAGTTAACCAAACACCATCTAAAGGTAACGCAGAACGTATCGCTGCTTCTTACCAATTGGCACAAGCTTTGACAAGCAAAGACAGTCAAAATAACCAATTCACTAATGAAGACCGTCACATCATCCCAGCTAACAAAGAAGTTCAAGCTTCTGAAGCTGTTCAAAAGGATGCTCTTGCACAAGCTGTAATTACTATGGGTTCATCTGATCAGTACACAACTGTTATGCCTAAACTTAGTCAAATGTCAGTCTTCTGGACTGAAAATGCTGCTCTTATGAGTGATGCATATAACGGTAAAATCAAGGAAGACCAATTCCTTACTAAATTACAACAATTTGATAAAGATTTGGCAGCAGCTAAATAAGAATCCTAACTATGAGAAGGTAAAGAGGCAGGTCAGGTTCCTAGCCTCTTTATCTATCACTAATTAAACATTTATCTGAGGAGATATCTATGTCACAAACAATCTACGACACAACTCCTATGCGCCAGGTCTTCAAAGAAGGTACATGGGATGTCAAATTGTCCTTTCTGGTAATGGGATTGGCAAACTTGGTCAACAAACAGTTCACCAAGTTTGCTCTTCCTCCTTTCTGAGATTGCCTTCTTAGTAGCCTTCGTTATCCAAATTATCCCTGCACTTAAAGGTATGATTACCTTGGGGACTCAAGAACAAGGTGAAGCTATTAAAGAGGTTAATGGGGTTAAGCTTACTGTTCAGGTCGCTGGAGATAACTCTATGCTCTTGTTGATTTTTGGACTTGCATCATTAATCTTCTGCGCAGTTTTTGCTTATATTTACTGGTGTAATCTTAAGAGTGCTCGTCATCTCATGGCTCTCAAACAGTCTGGACGTAAAGTTCCTAACTTTATCGAAGACTTCAAGACCTTGGCTGATGGTCGTTTTCACATGGGACTTATGACTGTACCATTGATTGGAGTTTTGCTCTTCACAATCTTGCCTTTGATCTACATGATCTGTTTGGCTTTTACTAACTTTGACCACAATCACCCAGCACCTAAATCACTCTTTGACTGGGTTGGTTTCTCAAGTTTTGGTGAGGTTTTGCAAGGTCGTATGGCTGGTACTTTCTTCCCACTTTTGACATGGACCTTGATTTGGGCAGTTGCTGCAACAGCAACAACTTTCTTCTTCGGTATTGTCCTTGCTCTCTTGCTCAACACTAAGGGGCTTAAATTCAAGAAAGTATGGCGTACACTCTTTGTTATCACTATCGCCGTTCCTCAGTTCGTATCCCTTCTTTTGATGCGTAATTTCCTTAATGACCATGGTCCTTTGAATGGTTTGCTTCAAACCTTGCATCTCACTAATGGACCAATTCCATTCTTGACTGACCCTCTCTGGGCTAAGTTCTCTATTATCTTTGTTAATATGTGGATTGGTATTCCATTCACAATGTTGGTTGCAACTGGTATCATCATGAACTTGCCAACTGAGCAGATTGAAGCTGCTGAAATTGATGGAGCAAGCAAATTCCAAATCTTCAAGAGCATCACTTTCCCACAAATTCTCTTGATCATGGCGCCATCATTGATTCAACAATTCATCGGTAATATCAATAACTTCAACGTTATCTACTTCCTTACTGGTGGTGGACCTACTAACTCTGAATACTATCAAGCGGGTTCAACTGACCTCTTGGTAACTTGGCTCTACAAACTGACTGTTAGCGCTAAAGACTACAACTTGGCATCTGTTATCGGTATCTTGATTTTCGCCATCTCTGCAACATTCAGTCTCTTGGCCTACACAAGATCATCTTCATTCAAGGAAGGGGCTGCTAAATAATGAAACGTAAGAAAAATCTTTACCTAACTGGTACTTATATTCTATTGACAGTTCTAGCTGTTATCTGGTTGATTCCTATTATTTGGATCTTCCTTACAAGTTTCCGTGGTGAAGGAGCTAATGCGGTTCCTTACTTCTTCCCTAAGACTTACACTTTTAATAACTACATTAAACTGTTTACCAGCGATGCTTATCCATTTGGAAAATGGTTCATCAATACCTTCATCGTTGCCACATGTACATGTATCCTCTCAACTTTGATTACCGTTGGGATGGCCTACTCACTTAGTCGTATTAAATTCAAACACAGAAATGGCTTCTTGAAGTTGGCACTTGTGCTTAACATGTTCCCTGGATTCATGTCAATGATCGCGGTCTACTACATTTTGAAGGCCCTCAATTTGACACAAACCTTGACATCTTTGGTTTTGGTTTATTCTGCTGGGGCTGCACTAGGTTTCTACATTGCGAAAGGTTTCTTTGATACCATTCCTTACTCATTGGATGAATCAGCAATGATTGATGGCGCAACTCGTCTTCAAATCTTCACTAAGATTACCTTGCCACTTTCTAAACCAATCATCGTCTACACTGCCCTCATGGCCTTCATGGGACCTTGGGTAGACTTCATCTTTGCATCTGTTATCCTCGGTGACGTTAAAGATAAATATACGGTTGCCCTTGGACTCTATCAAATGCTTAACCAAGACGCTATCAATGAATGGTTCCTTCCATTTACCGCAGGTGCTATTATCATCGCCATCCCAATCACCCTTCTCTTTATCTTCATGCAGAAATACTATGTTGAAGGTGTAACCGGCGGATCAGTTAAATAATAAAGGATAAATGATATGACAACTCTTAAACTGGATAAAATTTACAAAAAATACCCAAATGCAACTCACTACTCTGTCGAAGATTTCAGTATCGATATCAAAGACAAGGAATTCATCGTTTTCGTAGGTCCTTCAGGATGTGGTAAATCAACAACTCTCCGTATGGTTGCTGGTCTCGAAGAAATCACAGAAGGTAAACTCTATATCGATGGTGAAGTGGTTAATGACAAATCACCAAAAGATCGTGACATTGCCATGGTATTCCAAAACTATGCACTTTACCCTCACATGACTGTTTATGAAAATATGGCCTTTGGTCTTAAACTTCGTAAATATAAAAAAGACGATATCGACAAACGTGTGCGTGAAGCTGCTGCTAGCCTTGGTTTGACTGAGTTCTTAGATCGTAAGCCTGCAGACCTATCTGGTGGTCAACGTCAACGTGTAGCTATGGGACGTGCTATCGTTCGTGATGCTAAAGTCTTCCTTATGGATGAACCTCTCTCAAACTTGGATGCTAAGCTTCGTGTGACCATGCGTGCTGAAATTGCTAAAATTACTCGTAATATTGGTGCAACTACTATCTACGTTACCCACGACCAAACAGAAGCTATGACTCTTGCTGACCGTATCGTTATCATGAGTTCTACTAAAAATCCTGATGGTTCTGGTACTATCGGTCGTATCGAACAAATTGGTACCCCTCAAGAACTTTATAATGAGCCAGCTAATAAATTTGTTGCCGGATTTATCGGAAGTCCTGCTATGAACTTCTTCAATGTTAAGGTTGATGGCAACCGTATCACTAACTCTGAAGGTTTGGATATTGCAATCTCTGAGGGTCAAGCTAAAATCTTGAAAGAAACAGGTTACCAAGGCAAGGAAGTTATCTTTGGTATCCGTCCTGAAGATGTTTCAAGCCGTCCAATTGTTCAAGAAGTTTATCCAGATGCCAATGTAGATGCTGAAGTCGTTGTTTCAGAGCTTCTTGGTGCAGAAACAATGCTTTACCTAAAACTTGGGGAAACTGAGTTTGCTGCCCGTGTTGATGCGCGTGACTTCCATAATCCAGGTGAAAAAGTTAACCTTACTTTCAACGTTGCTAAAGGTCACTTCTTCGATGCTGAAACAGAAAAACGTATCAGTTTGTAAGATAAAAAAATCAGCTCAAGAGGCTGATTTTTTGTTTGGCATGATTAACCTACATTCTAACTAATACTTCCTATCACTCACTAAACATATCTCTTTCAATCTATGATATAATATCCTTTGGCACCTCGACACCGCCTACGAAGGGAGGTGAGTTTGCCTATGATGGATTTACTATTCAAAACTATCATCGGACCTATTGTGGTCGGTGTTATCCTTCGTCTGATCGACAAGTGGTTAAACAAGGATAGATAGTGCTAAAAAAGACCCCGAGCTTATGTGGAAGTTAGCTTGGGGTCTTTTCTTGCCTATGATATAGACTTACTATTCAATACAAGTGTATTATGTCATAAAAGCTTAGAATTGTCAAGAAACTTGAAGATAACCTTTAGATAGAGATCTTAGTCTTTAGTCTTGTCTTCTTCGTCT
>ERZ832973.1790-NODE-1790-length-14516-cov-2.929950_pt1 | contig 14516 bp, 9 predicted proteins | sample MGYA00519950_ERZ832973 | MGnify/ENA primary metagenome ERZ832973 (study PRJEB31850, sample SAMEA3708734) | human gut metagenome | biome: human gut; feature: human-associated habitat; material: faeces | place: China | collected 2014 ... | reverse complement strand
CCGGTACCGCCGGCACAGATGCCGTTCATACGCTGCTCGACATTGCCACCCTCAAAATAGATGATCTTGGCATCCTCACCACCGAGCTCGATGGCAACATCGGTCTGCGGTGCATAATGCTGCAGGGCAGTGGACACGGCGATCACTTCCTGGACAAACGGAACACCGAGATGCTTGGCGAGTGTCAGACCGCCGGAACCGGTAATCATCGGTGCAACAGCAAAGTCGCCGAGTGCATCGTAAGCTTTCTGGAGAAGGGAGGATAAGGTCTCCTGGATATTGGCAAAATGGCGCTCATAATCAGAGAAGAGCAGATGATCCTCCTGGTCTAAAATTGCGACCTTGACGGTTGTGGAACCGATGTCGATTCCCAATTTATGAAGTGTATTGTTTTCCATAATTCCCTCCATGGCTGTTTCTCGTAAAGTAAATACTTTAGCAGAGTAAAATATGTAAAAGATTTCTTCTTATTATAAATAGTGCCAATCTGGCGATAAACACTCTACATTATACGACAGGATATGTCAAAAGACAATGTGCATTTTGCCGGAAAAGTATAAACTTTTTGTAAAGAAGAATCCCTCTGATTGACAAAGATTTCCCCGACCGATATACTGAACAACGTAATGTCATTTTTGGAAAGGTCAGGAACAGAGTGTATGAACTGGTTAAATAAATTAGAACGTAAATTCGGCAACTGGGCGGTTCCCAATCTGATCGTGTGGCTGATCGGAGCTTACACGATCGGATTTGTCCTCTACCAGGTGAATCCGTCGATCATAGGACTTTTGATGTTGAGCCCGTATCACATCCTGCATGGACAGGTCTGGCGCTTGATTACCTGGGTGTTTATGCCCACAGACACGAATCTGGTGTATCTTCTCATTATGGCGCTTTTCTATTATCAGCTTGGAACGACACTGGAGCGCACATGGGGAACCTTCCGGTTTAACGTCTATATTTTCGGAGGTATGCTGTTTACCGTCATCGGGGCGTTTCTGCTGTACGGTATCATGTATCTTTTGAACGGCGGTGTGACGACGGAGATGCTTCTCATCGGAACGAGTTTCAGCACAAGTTACATCAACATGTCCATCTTCCTTGCGTTTGCATGTATGTATCCGGATATGCAGGTTCTTCTGATGTTCATTATCCCGATTAAGATGAAGTGGATGGCGGCTGTGTACGGCGTTCTGATTGCTTTAAGCTTTTTTGAGACCGGATGGGCGGGAAGAATGGCGATTTTTATGTCGCTCCTCAACTTTATTATTTTCTTCTTCTCCACCAGAAACCTCAAGCGCTATACGCCGCACGAGGTGCACAGACGCCAGAAGTTTAAGGCAGACATGCGAAGACCGCAGGGATATGCGGGCGGTGCGAAGCACAAGTGTGCTGTCTGCGGCAGGACGGAACTTGACGATCCGACGCTGGAATTCCGTTTCTGCTCCAAGTGCGAGGGCAATTACGAATACTGTCAGGATCATCTGTTTACACATCAGCATATTCGGATGAGCTAGAAAGTATGAAAAAGAAAAAGGTAATACTTCGATTGCGCCAGCCGGCGGAGAAGAAGTATCACCTTTTTGTTTCTTTTAGGAGTAGAAATCTTTTAGCGCATCCATCCGTGCACTCATATTGGAAAAAAGTGCGTCGACGATCGTGATGGCTGCCATGGATTCCACCACGACAACGGCGCGCGGAACGATGATCGGATCGTGGCGTCCCTTGATGTTGACCGAGATCTCCTCCCCGGACTGATTGACAGTGCGCTGTGTGGCGGCGATGGAAGGGGTCGGCTTGATGGCAGCCCGAAGGATGATGTCGCTTCCGTCGCTCATGCCGCCTAAGATACCGCCGGCATGGTTGGTTGCTTTGGCAATCCTGCCGTCCGCACCGAGGACAAAGGCATCGTTGTTGTTCTTGCCGGTCGCTTTTGCTACGTCAAATCCGTCCCCGATCTCAAAACCTTTGACGGCACCGATGGACATGACCGCCTTGGCAAGGTTCGCATTAAGCTTCTCGAAGACCGGATCTCCGATGCCGGCGGGCATCCCCTTTATGATACACTCCACAATGCCGCCGGAGGAATTCAGTTCCGCCATGCAGGCATCCAGATAGTTTTCGGCGTTCTCGGCTGCCTCGGCGTCCGGCATATAGAGCGGATTCTTCGTGACTTCGGAAAAATTAAAACGATCGGAAGATACGGCGATCGGGCCGATGGATTTTGTGTAGGTTATAAAGGTAATGCCGAGCTCGTTTAGAATCTTGACGGCGACGGCGCCGGCGGCGACACGCCCGATGGTTTCCCGCCCGGAGGAGCGCCCGCCCCCGCGGTAGTCGCGGAAGCCGTATTTCTGGTCGAACGTGTAATCGGCGTGACCGGGACGGTAATAGGAGGCAATCTCGCTGTAGTCTTTGGACTGCTGGTTGCGGTTGAAGACGACAAGCGAGATCGGGGTGCCGGTCGTCTTTCCTTCAAACACGCCAGAGAGAATCTCTACGGCGTCGTCCTCTTTGCGCGGCGTTGCATATCTGGACTGACCGGGCTTGCGCCGGTCGAGAAACTTCTGGATATCCGCTTCACAGAGAGAAAGTTCCGCCGGACAGCCGTCGATGACGACGCCGACGCCCTTTCCGTGAGATTCCCCCCAGGTTGTGATTTTAAAAAGAGTTCCCAAAGTAGACCCTGCCATGTGATTCCCTCCTGCTTACATAATGATCTTTCTCGATTATAAAAGATTTGACTTTGCGCCGCAACAGAAATATGTTATGATTTGACGGAGCAGAAGTACCAGCAGGCGAGGAGAAGAATATTTCATGATAGAGAAATACCTTGTGAAAAAGATAACAGAGCCGGTGGACTGGAAGGTAACCGTGCCGGGATCGAAGAGCATGACGAACCGCGCGCTTCTTATGGCAGTGCTGTCCGCAGGGACGGTGCGCGTGGAAGGAGTCCTGTTTTCCGATGATTCCAGACACTTTCTGGCGTGTCTTGTGGCGCTCGGCTTTACAGTGGAGATAGAGGAAGAAAAAAAGTGCGTGACCGTGACGGGCTGCGGCGGCAGGATTCCCCGCGGGGAGGCGGTAATCGACGTCGGAAGCGCTGGGACAGCGGCGCGTTTTCTTGCGGCGATGCTCGGATTTTCGGACGGGTGCTATGAGATCCGCTGCTCAGCGCAGATGAAGCGGCGGCCGATGGCGGAACTGTTCGATCTGCTTTCCGGTGCGGGAGCGAAGATTACATTCCTCGAGGAGGAAGGGCATCTTCCGGTGCGCATCACAGGATGCAGATATGCCCGGGCGGATAAGACAGCAGGGGAGACGCCGCGGGAGCTCTCTCTTGACATTACGAAGAGCACACAGTTTTTAAGCGCGCTGCTGTTGATTGCGCCGATGGTTCCGGAAGGGATGAAGATCCACATCACCAGTGAGAAGACGGACGGCTCATACATCCGCATCACGCGGAAGATGATGCAGGAATTCGGCGTGAGTGTCGCTTTTGACGGAAGAGACTACGAGGTGCCGTGCAGAAGTTCCTACCGGAAAGAGACTTATATGGTGGAACCGGATATGTCGGCTGCCTGCTATTTTTATGCGGCTGCGGCTGTGACCGGCGGACGGGCGCTTGTGCGGCATGTGCATATGGACAACACACAGGGAGATCTGCGTTTCCTGGAAGTGTTGGAGCACATGGGATGTACCGCGGACGATACGCCGGAGGGCATCCTGGTAACGGGACCGGCGGACGGTGCGCTACGGGGCATCACAGTCAATATGAACGATTTTTCCGATCAGGCGCTGACCCTGGCGGCGATCGCGCCGTTTGCCGACGCGCCGGTGCGCATAGAGGGAATCGGACATATCCGTGGGCAGGAATGCGACCGGATTCACGCGATACAGACGAACCTGACAGCGCTTGGCATCCGGTGTGAGGAGGAAGAGACGGCTGCCACGATCTATCCCGGCAGCCCCCACGGCGGAAGCGTGGAGACATACGACGATCACCGCGTGGCGATGGCATTTTCCCTGGTCGGACTTAGAACCGACGGGATTGTCATTGAGAACCCGGCGTGCTGCCGCAAGACGTTTGAAAATTATTTTACCGTGTTAAGCGAACTGACCGGGAAGAAGATGGAGGCGTGAAGCAGCGCCGGTGTTGCATGAGTAATAAAAAGGAGACGAAAAACAGATGTATGAATTATTAAAACAGGAAGGACGCGCGAAGAGAGGCGTTTTCCATACGGTGCACGGAGATATCCAGACACCGGTATTTATGAATGTGGGTACGGTGGCTGCCATCAAGGGAGCTGTCTCCACGGAAGATTTAGAGCAGATCAAATGTCAGGTGGAGCTGTCAAACACCTACCATCTGCATGTGCGCACCGGAGACAAGCTGATCAAGGAAGTGGGAGGACTGCACAAGTTTATGTCATGGAATCGTCCGATTCTTACGGATTCCGGCGGATTTCAGGTGTTCTCCCTGGCTGGGCTCCGCAAGATCAAGGAGGAGGGCGTCTATTTCCACTCGCATATTGACGGGGCAAAGATTTTCATGGGACCGGAGGAGAGCATGCAGATCCAGTCCAATCTCGGTTCCACGATCGCTATGGCGTTCGATGAATGCCCGCCGGCGCTTGCCGAGCGGAAATATGTGGAGGATTCCGTGGCACGGACGACACGTTGGCTGGAGCGCTGCAAGAACGAGATGCAGCGCCTCAATGGGCTGGAGGATACCGTGAACCGTCACCAGATGCTGTTCGGCATCAACCAGGGAGCCATCTACACGGACATCCGGATCGACCATGCAAAGCGGATTTCCGAGCTGGATCTGGACGGCTATGCGGTCGGCGGACTTGCGGTCGGCGAGACACACGAGGAGATGTACCATGTGCTGGATGAGACCGTGCCTTATCTTCCGGTGAACAAGCCGACCTATCTCATGGGAGTCGGAACGCCGGCCAATATTCTGGAGGGAGTGGAGCGCGGCATTGACTTCTTCGACTGTGTTTATCCGTCCCGCAACGGCCGACATGGCCATGTATACACGAACCAGGGCAAGATCAACCTGTTCAACCAGAAGTACGAGAAGGATATGCGCCCGATCGAAGAGGGCTGCGGCTGCCCGACCTGCCGCCGCTACAGCAGAGCCTATATCCGCCATCTGCTCAAGGCAAAAGAGATGCTTGGCATGCGCTTATGTGTTCTGCACAATCTGTACTTCTACAACACGATGATGGAAGAGATTCGGGATGCGCTGGATGCCGGAAACTTTGCCTCCTACAAGGAAGAAAAGCTATACAGCATGGGACAGATCAACCGGGAAAAGGAAATGGAAAAGTAAGAGGGAAAAGGCTTGCCAAACAGCGAGGTTTTGTGTACAATACTCTTTAATGAAGTCGGATGACTTCGGACAAGTTTATGATTTTAGGAGGATATCAGATGTTTTCAATCTTAGCAACAGAGAGTGCGTCATCCGCTGGCTGGATCAGTATGGTGGTGTGGCTGGTTATTTTATTTGCGTTTATGTATTTCTTCATGGTTCGTCCGCAGAAGAAGGAACAGCAGAAGAAGAACTCCATGCTTGCAGAACTTGCAGTGGGAGATACGATCTTAACAACAAGCGGTTTTTATGGAACAGTGATCGATATTGCTGATGATACAGTAATCGTTGAGTTCGGAAGCAACAAGAACTGCCGTATTCCGATGCAGAAGGCGGCCATCTCCGCAGTTGAGAAGCCGGAAGATGTAACTGAATAAGAAGATTTTTAAGAGGGATAGTATATAAAATGTATTATCCCTTTTCTTTTTGAGAGAGTATTTCGGAGAGCGAGGAGAGATTGTCCGGATGAAAAGTAAAAAAAATACGTTTGTTTCACGTGCCGCCGTCGGCTGCGTGACAACTGCCATTTTTCTGCTGTTGTGCATCATAAAGGGCATCTATCCGTTTGGAATTGCCACGCTTGACACTGTGGATTTTCAGTCCCAGTGGATTCCGGCATATTACCATGTATGGGATGTGCTGCACGGAGACGGCAGCGCCTTTTTTGACTGGAGAGTCGGCGGCGGGAATAATTTTGCGGGAGTGAGCGCGCAGTTTTCTCTGTTCAGCCCGTTTAACCTGTTCTTCCTCTTTGTGAAAAGAAGCTGGATTGAAAAATCCATGATTGTATTTATTATAATCAAGCTGCTTGCCATGGGCTATGGCATGCGCTGGTTTTTAAAAGAGCAGATCCTTAAGGAAGAGCGTTACGGAATCTACATTCTGGCGGGAAGCGTGGGGTATGCCGTAAACGGCTATACGCTTTTGTACTATGGCATGGGCTGGCTGGATGTGGCAGCGATCCTGCCGCTATTGTGTTATTTCTTCTGCAGGATGGCGGAGCGGGAAGGGGACTGGCGTCTCGGGAAAAATACGCTCGGCTATATCGTCTGCCTGACGCTGGTATTCCTCATCAATATTCCGCAGGCGTACATGATGTGTTTTTTCCTGATCGTGTTTGCGGGGGGATATTTTTTCCTGAACCGGCAGGACCAGCCGCTAAAAAAGAACAGCATTTTAAAATTCGGGCTGACTTCTTTACTGTCGCTTGGAATTGCGGCGGTAATATTTCTGCCGGCAGCGAGGGCAATGCTTGGTTCCTACCGGCTGTCGGGCGAGGAGTACCGGGGAATCTCCGGCTATTTTCTGCTGCTTCGGCAGGACGGAATGGACGCGGTGTGGAAATGGGTGATTCTTGGCAGCGTGGCGGTTCCGCTGCTGTTCTTCGTCATTTCTGGCAGACGGAAGCGGGAGCACATCTGGCAGTGGTATCTGGTGGCGGCGATGGTGCTGCCGGTTTTCTTCGAGGCGGTCAATCTCATCTGGCACCGCGGGACGTATGTGTGCTTCCCGATGCGATATGGCTATATGCTGGTGTTTGCCGTGATTTGTATGGCAGCGGCGCGCGTGCCGGATTTTGTGGGGGAGAGCCGCACGCGGCGGAACATTTTATATGCGTTCCTTGGAATCTGGTGCGTGCAGATGGTGGCGCTCGGCATCGCTTTGATACAGCCGGAGCCGCACATGGACGAGGCGGATTTTGTCGGGGATGCCACGGAAATCGGTCAGCCGCTTGCCGGGAAAACCGATATTTTCCGCAAGGCAAAGCTGGCGGACGGAGCGATTGACAACAATTATCCGCTGATTGCAGATAACACCTCCTACTCTAACTATCTGCATCTGATGACATCGGAGCAGATCGGGATGAACACGCTGCTCGGATATTCTCAGGTGTGGACCAGATTAAGTGACACGGGCGGAACCCTCGCGTCCGATATCATGCTGGGATACCGCTACTATGTGGCGTCCAAAGCGGGCTCGTGGGGAAAAGACACGGCGGAGGATTTTCTTTGGCCGCTTGCGGAGACCGAAAAGTTTACGCTGTGGGAAAATGCGTCCGTCGGGGACAGGGCATTTTTTATCACAAAGGCGAACTATGAAGCGTATGCAGCCACGGAAGCGTACACGGAGAATGTGTTTGAGAACCAGAACCGGTTGTCGGAGCTGCTCTTTCACACAACTCCCATCGACTGGGAAAAAGAGACCTATGTGGATGATGAGACCGGAGCGGAATTATCGTACCGGTTTCACGCAGACGGAAAGCAGATCCTATATCTCTATGGAAAGGATCTGCAGCAGGCAGAAATTACGGTAAACGGAAAGAGGCTCTACGTCCCGGATTACAATGATCTGTACAATGAGAGCTATCCTGCAACCGGCAATGGGGGAATTCTCTCCATCGGGTGTTTTGCGGACGAGGACATCACGGTAGATATCCGCCAGTCCGTCGGGAACAGCGGCGCAGAGAGAGCGGTGTTCTTCGGACTCCTCGATCCGCAGGAACTGCTGGAGGCGGTGGATACGGCGGGAAGGTCGGTTACATATGAACTGGATCGGGATTCCTGTAAGCTTACTGTGGAATCGGCGGGAGAGGAGTATCTGATGCTTCCAATCAATGCGGATGGCGGATGGCATTGTACGGTAAACGGAGAGGAGCGGACCATAAGCCGGCTCGCGGGCAATCTGATGCTTGTGCCGCTTGACGAGGGTACGAATGAGATTACGCTTTGTTATGTGCCGCGGGGAATGAAAAAGGGTGCGGCGGTGACGGGCACGGCACTGATGCTTCTGGCAGTCTGGGGCTTTCTCTCGCGTCTGCTTCGGAGAGAAAGCGTCCTGAATAAAATCTACGCCGGACTTGGCTGTGCCGCCACAGGTATTTTTGCGGTGGTCTATGCCGGATTTCTGCTGGTCGTCTATGTGATTCCGGTGGTGTATACGATATATTTAAGATGGATCTGAGGTAACAGAATGGAAAAATTACAAGCGAGAAAAAAAGTATATTTGTGGCTGCTGATTCTATTGAGTCTTTGCGCGCTGATCCCGTTAGCCGTACTCTCGAAGTACAATCATCAGTCGGGAGATGACTATGGTTATGCCTACCGCACCTTCCAGATCTGGCGGGAGACACATTCTTTCTGGAATGTGATAAAAGAAGCGTTTGCCACATCAGCGGAGTTCTATCAGAAGTGGCAGGGGCTTTATGCATCGGCGGTTCTGCTGGCGCTGGAACCGGGAATTTTCGGCGACAAATATTACGCGCTGACCGGAATCTTGCTGCTCGCAATTATTGTGGGGGCAAACTGCGCGGGTACGGTTTATATCTTTCACCGCAAATGCGGCTGCCCGAGACTGGAGGGATTTGCTGCCGGCTGTGTCATGTCGTTTCTTATGATCGAATGGATGCCCTCCGCCCTGCAGGGATTGTACTGGTATAACGGCGCGATGAATTATGTATTCTTCCATGCGGTGCTATTATTGTTGTTGTGTGTGCTGCTCAGCCTTGCCGGGGAGCACCCGCGGAGAAAAGCAGGCAGGACGGTGCTTGCGGTGCTGCTTGCGGTGCTGCTTGCCGGAGGGAATCACGTGACCGCATTTATGGGGATACTGCTGATTGTCGGATTTGGAATATTTGCTGCGGTAAAAAAGCGGCGGCAGAACCTGATCTGCTGCGTCATAACGCTTGCGGCTATGGTGGCGGGATTCCTTTTTAATGTGACGTCGCCGGGCACCAGAATCCGGCAGTCGTATTTTTCCGACAGACCCGGTGTGGCGGGAACGATTGTTACCGCGGTAAAAACCGGAATTGCATGCATCAACAGCTGGATGGGACTTGCAGTCATTGTCACGGCGGTCCTGCTGCTTCCGGTGCTTCTTCCCCTGGTAAAGAAGATACGTGGACAGTATGGATTTTCGTTCCGCTATCCGCTGCTTGTCTTTGTGTTGTCGGTCGCCTGGCTGTGCGCAATGTTCTGTCCGCCCATCTACGCGATGGGAACGCCGGGGGACGTCCGGCTGACCAACGTGGTATATTTTTCCTTCGTCTGGCTGTTTGTGTTAAGCCTATCTGTGCGGATGGGCGGTCACAAGACTGGAGGCGTCCGGGGCGGCAGCACTGTCCGGGGCTGCAGGAGAATTTCCGGGCAGTTTTTTGATCACGGCTGCTGTACTTGCGGTGGGAATGATAATCGGATGCGGGGAAAATATGACCGCATGGCAGGCATACCTGCTGATCCGCAGCGGCGAGGCACAGGAATATTCGGCGGAGGCTGATGAGCGCTACGCCGTTTTGTGTGATTCTGCGGGGAAAGACGTGGTGCTAAAGGCGTATACCGCAAAGCCGTGGATGCTTTTCCTTGACGATATTACAGAGGAGAAAAGCGACTGGAGAAATGAATATATGCGCGTCTATTTTGGACTGAACAGCGTTGTGTTAGAGCAGACGGAATGAGACGGCAGAAGGGAGCAGCGGACACAAAAGGCAGGCTGCTCCTTTTTCATAAGACCCGGTTATAGGGAGTATGAAAAAGAAAAATGGATTCAGAGGTTGCATTGTTTCCCGAGATACATTATTATAGAATTTATATACTGTCTGTTAGTAATGTACTAAAGTCAATACAAGACGGATTCCTGCATGGCAGGAAGAAAAGAGGGATTAGAGAGATGGAATATAAGGTAGGCGTGATTTCCGGCGACGGGATCGGACCGGAGATCGTAACAGAGGCAAAGAAAGTTCTGGATCAGATTGGAAAGACCTACGGACATGTGTTCCGCTATGAAGAGATTCTGATGGGAGGCTGCTCCATTGACGCGACGGGTGAGCCGCTCACGGATGCGGCGATCGCTTCCGCGAAGGCTTCCGATGCGGTGCTGATGGGATCGATCGGCGGCAACACATCGACTTCGCCGTGGTATCAGCTGCCGCCGGAGAAGAGACCGGAGGCGGGACTTTTAAAGCTCCGCAAGGCGCTGAACCTGTTTGCCAACTTAAGACCGGCATATTTATATGAAGAATTAAAAGCCGCATGCCCGCTTCGGGACGACATCATCGGGGACGGATTTGACATGATGATTATGCGGGAGCTGACCGGCGGACTGTATTTCGGAGCGCGCAAGACCGAGGAAGTGGACGGTGTGCTGACAGCGACGGATACGCTGACCTACAATGAGAACGAGATCAGACGGATCGCTAAGCGCGGTTTTGATATTGCCATGAAGCGGCGCAAAAAGGTGACGAGTGTAGATAAGGCAAACGTGCTGGATTCCTCGAGACTCTGGAGAAAGATCGTCGAGGAGGTGGCGCAGGATTACCCGGAAGTGACCTATGAGCATATGCTCGTGGACAACTGTGCGATGCAGCTGGTAAAAGACCCGAAGCAGTTCGACGTGATTCTGACGGAGAACATGTTCGGCGACATTTTGTCGGATGAGGCGAGCATGGTGACAGGTTCGATCGGTATGCTCTCAAGCGCCAGCCTAAACGATACAAAGTTCGGACTCTACGAGCCGAGCGGCGGTTCGGCACCGGACATTGCCGGAAAGGGAATTGCGAATCCGATCGCAACGATCTTAAGTGCAGCCATGATGCTGCGTTATAGCTTTGATCTGGATCGGGAGGCGGATGCAGTGGAGCAGGCGGTGAAGCAGGTCTTACAGGATGGCTACCGTACCATTGACATCATGCCGCAGGAGAAGCAGCAGGAAAAGGTAACCCAGGTCGGCACGGCACAGATGGGAGATCTGATCTGCGAGCGGATCAGATAGAATGACAGAAACGGAGTTAAGATAGATGAAGAGTGATAATGTAAAAAAAGGGATGCAGCAGGCACCTCATAGAAGTTTGTTTAACGCGCTGGGATTTACCGAGGAGGAGATGAACAAGCCGATGGTCGGTATTGTGAGCTCCTACAACGAGATTGTTCCCGGTCACATGAATTTGGATAAGATTGTCAACGCGGTAAAGCTTGGCGTTGCGGAGGCTGGCGGCGTGCCGGTGGTATTTCCGGCAATCGCGGTCTGCGACGGAATCGCGATGGGACATATCGGTATGAAATATTCGCTGGTGACGCGTGATCTGATTGCCGATTCCACGGAATGTATGGCGCTTGCACATCAGTTTGATGCGCTCGTCATGGTTCCGAACTGCGATAAGAATGTCCCGGGACTTTTGATGGCTGCAGCGCGCATCAATGTACCCACAGTGTTCGTGTCAGGCGGACCGATGCTTGCCGGACATGTACAGGGCAAAAAGCGCAGCCTCTCTTCCATGTTTGAGGCGGTAGGTTCCTATGCAGCCGGCACGATGACGGAGGAGGAAGTCAGGGAATACGAGGAGAAGGTTTGTCCGACCTGCGGCTCCTGTTCTGGAATGTACACGGCGAACTCCATGAACTGTCTCACCGAGGCGCTGGGAATGGGACTTCGCGGAAACGGCACGATCCCGGCAGTCTATTCGGAGCGCATCAAGCTCGCCAAGCATGCGGGTATGGCGGTGATGGAAATGTACCGCAAAAATATCCGCCCGCGTGATATTATGACGAAGGAAGCCATCTTAAATGCGCTGACCGTGGATATGGCGCTCGGCTGTTCGACGAACAGCATGCTCCATCTTCCGGCAATCGCCCATGAAGTGGGATTTGATTTTGATATTGCATTTGCCAATCCGATCAGCGAGAAGACACCGAACCTGTGCCATCTGGCACCGGCAGGACCGACTTATATGGAAGATCTCAACGAGGCGGGCGGCGTCTATGCGGTAATGAAAGAACTGGCGGACATCGGACTGCTGCACACGGAGTGCATGACCGTGACCGGAAAGACCGTCGGGGAGAATATTGCGGATGCAGTGAATAAGAATCCGGAAGTGATCCGTCCGGTGGATCACCCGTACAGCAAGACCGGCGGACTTGCCGTATTAAAAGGCAATCTTGCGCCGGACGGCAGCGTGGTCAAGCGCTCGGCAGTCTGCGATGAGATGATGGTGCACGAGGGACCGGCGAGAGTCTTCGACTGTGAGGAGGATGCGATCGCAGCGATCAAGGGCGGTAAGATTGTTGCCGGGGATGTCGTTGTGATCCGCTATGAAGGACCGAAGGGCGGACCGGGAATGCGCGAGATGTTAAACCCGACTTCCGCGATCGCGGGAATGGGTCTTGGATCTTCGGTGGCGCTGATTACAGACGGACGTTTTTCCGGTGCAAGCCGCGGCGCGTCGATCGGCCATGTATCGCCGGAGGCAGCGGTCGGGGGACCGATTGCACTGGTGGAAGAGGGAGATCTTATCAGGATCAATATTCCGGAGTTAAAGCTGGAACTCGCCGTACCGGACGAGGAACTTTCCGCCAGAAAGGCGAAATGGCAGCCGAGAGAGCCGAAGGTGACGACCGGATACTTAAAGCGGTACGCATCGCTCGTGACCTCGGGCAACCGCGGAGCAATACTGGCGCTCCCGGAAGAACAGTAGGATAGAAAAGGAAGGTATACGACATGGAGCTGACAGGAGCACAGATTGTCATCGAATGTCTGAAAGAACAGGGTGTGGACACCGTATTCGGATACCCGGGCGGAGCCATACTGAATGTATACGATGAATTATATAAGCATCAGGAGATACGGCATATTTTAACCTCGCATGAGCAGGGAGCTTCCCACGCGGCGGACGGTTATGCGAGAAGCACCGGAAAAGTAGGTGTCTGTTTCGCAACGTCTGGACCGGGAGCGACGAATCTTGTGACGGGAATTGCCACGGCATACATGGATTCCGTGCCGATCGTAGCGATCACATGCAACGTCAATGTGCCGCTTCTCGGCAAAGACAGTTTTCAGGAGATCGATATTGCAGGCATCACGACGCCGATCACAAAGCACAATTTTATCGTAAAGGATGTCACAAAGCTTGCGGTCACGATCCGCAGAGCATTCCGGATCGCACAGAAGGGGCGTCCGGGCCCGGTGCTCGTCGATATCCCGAAGGATATTACGGCGGCAAAGACGGAGTATGAATTCTGCAAGGCAGAGCCGATCGCGCGTGTGACGGACACGATACGGGAAGAGGATCTTGCGAAGGCGCTTGCGATGATAAAAGCGGCAGAGAAACCGTACATATTTGTGGGCGGTGGTGCTGTGATCTCCGGGGCGAGCGCGGAATTAAAAGAATTTGTACATAAAGTGGACGCACCGGTGTGCGATTCCCTGATGGGAAAGGGAGCCTTTGACGGGACGAACGATCTCTACACGGGGATGCTCGGCATGCACGGAACCAAGACGTCCAACCTCGGCGTGAGCGAGTGCGATCTGCTGATCGCCGTCGGCGTACGCTTTTCCGACCGTGTGCTTGGCAATGCCAAGAAGTTTGCAAAGCAGGCGAAGATCTTACAGTTTGATGTGGATGCAGCGGAGATCAATAAAAATATCCGTGTCGATGCGGCTGTGATCGGAGACCTGAAAGAAATTTTAAAGCGGATCAACGCGGAACTGCCGCAGCTGGGGCATGAAGCGTGGATAGCGCATATTCTGGACTATAAAGTAAAATATCCGCTCACATACCAGGAGCCGGGACTGACCGGACCTTATCTGGTGGAGGAGATCTACCGCCAGACAGACGGCGACGCCATCATTGTGACAGAAGTAGGACAGCACCAGATGTGGGCTGCACAGTATTATAAATATAAAAATCCGCGCACATTTTTATCATCCGGCGGACTTGGCACCATGGGATACGGACTTGGCGCTGCGATCGGTGCACAGGTTGCAAATCCGGGAAAACAGGTGATCAATATCGCGGGGGACGGATGTTTCCGCATGAATATGAACGAGATTGCAACCGCAGTCCGGCAGAAACTGCCGCTGATCGAAGTGATTGTGAACAATCATGTGCTCGGCATGGTGCGGCAGTGGCAGGATCTGTTTTACGAAAAACGCTATTCAGCGACGGTTTTAGACGACGGCGTCGACTATGTGAAGCTTGCGGAGGCGATGGGGGCGACTGGGTACCGCGTCACAACCCGCGAGGCATTTAATGAGGCGTTAAAAGCAGCGCTTGCTGCAAAGACACCGGTAGTGATCGATTGTGTGATCGGCTGCGATGACAAGGTATGGCCGATGGTTGCTCCGGGTGAAGCAATCAGTTCTGCTTTTA
>ERZ832973.1782-NODE-1782-length-14590-cov-199.705470_pt1 | contig 14590 bp, 18 predicted proteins | sample MGYA00519950_ERZ832973 | MGnify/ENA primary metagenome ERZ832973 (study PRJEB31850, sample SAMEA3708734) | human gut metagenome | biome: human gut; feature: human-associated habitat; material: faeces | place: China | collected 2014 ... | reverse complement strand
AGTGCTGCCGCCCTTTCCCATAATCGAAGAAAGGGGGATTTTCCATGACTGAATATGAAACCTATCAAGAACATATCCGCCACGCCCATAATGCGTATTGCCGGATTGTCATTCGCCATGCGTCCTTTGACGCTGCCCGTATGCTGGCGGTGAGGTGGAAACGGGAAATCTCCCTTGAATATTTGACCGAAGAAAAGTTTGTCCTACTAAGCACCACAGACGAGTATTTTCAAGCGCCGGACTATGGCGAAACTTATCCGTTTTCTGTTCGAGGGCAGACGATACTTTTAGATAGCTGTTCTCTTGCGGCAGCTCTTGCCCGATTGCCGGAACAGACGCAGAAGGAAATCTTTTTATATTACTTCCAGCACTTGACGCAGAAAGAAATCGGAGAACAAAGCGGCTGGACACGTAGCACAATCGGGCGACATATCCAGCTTGCCTTGAAGCGGCTGAAAGAGGAAATGGAGGTGCTGCCCCATGAGTAACCGACTTCTCCCCTATGAAACTATTATAAAGGCACATGAGGGCAACCCCATAGCAATACAGGCTGTCCTTGACCGCTATGCCGGATATATCCGCTATTTCTCCAAAATGAACGGCTATTATAACTCTGATATGGAGGACTACATCAGAACAAAGCTGCTTGAAAGCCTGTTCAAGTTCCGTCTTGACCGTTGAGCATAGAATATAGATGTGATAAAATTATCTCAATAAAATTTCAATTTGGAGTGAAACTATGGACTATATAATACGAGAAATGAGAAGCGAAGAATATTGTTTACTAAGTGATTTTTTGTACGAAGCGATTTATATTCCAGACGGAATTGAGCCACCACCTAAATCAGTCATAGACTGTCCAGAATTACAAGAATATATCATTGAGTTTGGAAATCGAAAACACGATAAAGCCTTAGTTGCAGAAATTCAAGGAAATATAGTAGGAGCTATTTGGGTAAGAATTATGAATGATTATGGACACATTGATAATGATACGCCATCTCTTGCTATGTCTGTCTGCCCCCAATATAGAGGATTAGGCATTGGAACTTTATTATTGAAACAACTATTACAAGTAGAAAGATTGGCTGGATATTCAAAAATATCCTTATCTGTTCAGAAAAGTAATTATGCAGTGAAGATGTACGAGAAAGTGGGATTTACTGTTGTTGACGAAAATAGTGAGGAATATATTATGACCGTAAATCTATAAGAGAAAGCCACAGTTTGCCACACTGAACCACTATAAAAACTGAATATTCCGCCGTCTCGCAGCGGCACATGATGCAGTAAATCCGAAAAAGATTTGCTGCTTTTTTTGCGCCCATTTTTGGCAAATTTCCAAAAGTTCCGTATTAGACAGTGAAGCCAAAAAAGGCTGCCATTTTTTTCAGACAGCGGGCAAAACGCAGCTTCCGAAACGCCTTATTGTCGGGAAAGACCGAGCCGCTGGAAAAGTTCTTGCCGGAAAGTCCGTCATTTTTGCTTTTTGCGGTGTTGTAGGGAGTAAGGGAAGAACGCCAGCCCGCAGCCTTTTATGAAAAAGCTGGTTATAGATTTCCCGAAAAAGTGGCAGTAGCAAGTGAGGGCAATCCGGTAGCCTTTTATAAAAAAGTTGGTTGCGATTTTCTGAAAAAGTGGCAGTAGGAAGTGAACGGCAGTCCAGCAGTTTCTTAGAGCAAGATTCTACCACAGTACCAAAATTCGCTTTTCGCTCATTTTGCCCCTGCGGGAATCTTGTTGGGGAGTGCCTTCCCCAAACCCTGCTTATGCGGCTTACGCCGCTGAAAAATCCCTCAAAATATTTTTTCGGATTTTTCAAAAACAGTTCCGCTTCACACCCTGTTTTTCTCCTATTAGTGAGAGGACACCACGCACAGCCGAAAGGAGGTTTTTACCATGCGAAAACGATACAACACGCCGCACCGCAACCGGGTAGTCAAGACACGCATGACCGAGGAAGAATACACCGAGTTTGCGGAAAGGCTTTCTGTTTACAACATGAGCCAAGCCGAGTTTATCCGGCAAGCCATAACCGGGGCAGCTATACGCCCCATCATAACCGTTTCCCCAGTCAATGACGAGCTGCTTGCCGCTGTTGGGAAGCTGACCGCCGAATACGGCAGGATCGGCGGCAACTTAAACCAGATAGCCCGGATGCTGAATGAGTGGCACAGCCCCTACCCGCAGCTTGCCGGGGAGGTACGGGCGGCGGTTTCCGACCTTGCTGCCCTAAAGTTTGAAGTCTTGCAGAAAGTGGGTGACGCTGTTGGCAACATTCAAACATATCAGCTCTAAAAATGCGAACTATGGCGCAGCGGAAGCCTACCTCACATTTGAGCATGACGAGTTTACCATGAAGCCCACCCTTGATGAAAACGGGCGGCTGATACCGAGGGAGGATTACCGCATTTCTTCCCTTAACTGTGGGGACGAGGATTTCGCTGTTGCCTGTATGCGGGCTAATCTCCGCTATGAGAAAAACCAAAAACGGGAAGATGTGAAAAGCCACCACTATATCATATGCTACGAGCTGATCCAGCTCATCATCGAGAAGAACAACCTCCACGACTTCGACACCTGGATTTTCTTCAAGTGGATTTTCAAAACCTTCTGCGCGGTGCTGATCGTCACGAACACCTGGAACATCGTCATGGCGGTGTTCGATGTGGCGCAGAATGTGGTCAGCCAGTCGGCGGGGGTCATCATCTCGGATGCGGGCATCGACATCTCCAGCGTGGTGGGCGATCTGAAGACCCAGCTTGCCGACTGGAGCGTGGGTGCCCTGTTGGGGCTGTGGTTCCAGAGCGTGTTCGTGGGGCTGTGTACGCAGATACTTTCCATCTGCATCTTTCTGGTGATCTACGGCAGAATGATTGAGGTATATTTGGTGACTTCCATTGGACCGATTCCCTTTGCCACAATGGTCAACCGGGAGTGGGACTCCACGGGGCAGAACTATCTTCGCTCCCTGCTGGCCCTGGGCTTCCAAGCCTTCCTCATTATGATCTGTGTGGGCATCTATGCCGTGCTGGTGGAGGGCATCTCCACATCCGGCGACAACATATCTGCGGCCATCTGGGGCTGCATGGGCTATACGGTCCTGCTGTGCTACACCCTGTTCAAGACCAGCAGCCTGGCAAAATCCCTGTTTGGCGCACATTAAAGCACCTACCCTCCACTATACAATACTGTTTACTAGTGGTAAAATAATAAAAAAATATCTGTATAGAATGGAGTGAAAGTTGTGGGTAAATCTTATCATAAAGCGTTAGTTATTTTTATTGATATATTAGGAAGTCAAAATCGGGAAGACTTTGATATTTTGTATCATGTGAATTCAATTTTCCATAATCAACTTGAAAAAAATCAACAACAGGATCAATCCCATACCGTTTACGAGCGACATATTTATACTTTTTCTGATTGCTCGTACATAATATATGATTTTAAAGAAGGTGTTGACGAGTCAAGAAAGGACATTCAAAAATTAATGAATGTTGCCCTATATAACACCCAAACTCTAATTCAAGAATTTCTGTTTAATGGATTTATTTGTAGAGGGGGTGTTGCTTATGGTGATATTTACTATGAAAAAGCGAGAAGTTTACTTTTTGGGCCAGCCGTCAATTCGGCATATTACTTAGAAAGCAGAGTCGCTAAATATCCGAGAATCGCCATAGACGATTTTGTAGCAGAAAAAGTCATCTCTTACCATCAGCAACTTCTCAAAGCTGCGCCATCTGAAGAACAAAGAGAGTTTATAAAATCAGTCAATGGCGATATCATTCTTCAAGACAGCGATAGCTGTTATTATCTCAATTATCTTTGTTCTGTTAAACAGGGGCATGACTATTACCATGGCAAAGAACTCTTACGGAGGCTTCGAGAATTAATCGACAACGAAGTCAGAATTCAGCAAAGCAATCCTAAAAAAGAAGAAGCTCAAAAGATACTCGCAAAATATCAATGGCTTTCTAGTTATATTGATGATTCTATACCAGCACAAAATACCGGGAGTACACTTCTGTATTTTAATTTTCAATAATATAGTTCAAAAAAGGCACCTATCTAGAAGATGGGTGCCTTTTCCTTCAAAAGGTGGTGTTTGCAATCGCTTATGTAACAATCCCGAAGGGCCTGAGCCGAATACAGAGCAAGGTCCTGTTTGGGCTGACCAAACGACAAGTGATCTGTTTCGGAGCGGCGGCGCTGGTAGGCGTGCCGCTTTTCTTTTTGGCAAAGGCAAGCCTGGGAACCACCACGGCGGCGCTTTGCATGATCCTGGTGATGCTGCCCTTTTTCCTGTTCGCCATGTACGAGAAGAACGAGCAGCCGCTGGAAGTGTTCCTGGGCCATCTGATCCAGAACAAATTCATCCGACCGAAGGTGCGCATCTACCAGACCAACAATCTCTATTCCGCCCTGGTGCGGCAATCCCAACTGGAACAGGAGGTGAAGCGGATTGCGAGAAAAGGCAGAAAGACCGGCAAAGCGTAAGCTCACCCGTGCCGAGTGCAAGCAGATCGAGGCGGTGATCCGGCAGGCGAAGGGCGACGGGAAAAACCATACGGTGCAGGACAGCATCCTGTTTCAGAATAAGATTTACATTATCGACGGCAAAACCTATCTCAATCACATCAACGATGAGGTCCACCTGTACGGCCTTCTCCACCAGCTCGCCTTCCTGGCGGGCCGGATCAAGGACGAGGAGGATGTGTTCCATACGACATGGACGAGTTTTTTCGCCAGCACGACCCGCAGTATGCCGCCGAGCACCCGGAGGAACATGCGGCGAAGGAAGAAATTTATGAAAACCTGATGGCCGGCCGCATTTCCGCTCTGGATGAGAAGCTGGCCGCCCTGGGGCAGACCCAGAAGGACTATCTGCCTTCGGAGATCGAGAAGTTCAAGGACGCCACCGGATATAAGGAATTTCTTGACTTTGATCCGGCTGTAATCAAAGCGGCACTGGAGAACCCGGATAAGTCCCATGTGGATGAGATGCTGGCCTTTGCGGAACAGGCCGGGCGAGAATATGAGGCAGAGTTATCCGGCAAGACCCCGGAGCCCTCCCCGGATGACCGGGAGACCGGCGAAACAGTACGGACCCCCAGAGGCACCTTCTATGTGACGGATATGAGCCGGGAACAGATGGAGGCGGCCGGGTACGGCTTCCACCATCAGTCTGACGATAGAAAGTATCTCATCATGGGCAACGGTTCCCGCGCTTTCGCTATCCGCAATGAGGAGGCCCAGGAACACGCCGCGCCGGAGAAGATGACCGTTCTGGTGGTGGAGCTCAGGAAGGAGCCTTACCTGAAGGAGATCGACCCCGGCCTCCATTCTCTGCAAGCGGAGGTGGGCGGTGATATTGCCGCCTCCTATCCCTTCTCTGACCCTGTGGGGCTGGTCTGCAACGATGAGGGCAAGCTGATCGGCCTGGAGCTGAACCGGGGCCTGCGGGATAAGGATGGAAACCTCTATGACATCATGGCCGGCACCTTCCTTGTGGTGGGCCTGGGCGAGGAGTCCTTCGCCTCCCTGCCCCCGGAGCTGGCGCAGAAGTACATGGAACACTTCAAGCAGCCTGAACAGTTCATCAGCCTGAATGGGCAGATCATCGCCCTGCCGGTGGAGCCGGAGAACCCCCTTCGCACCGCAGAGATGACCGTGGAGGACGACTACGGGATGATTGATGGGGTCATCAACAATGGCCGCAAGGGTGAGGAGCTGGAGGCGGCAAAGGGTGAGGCGCTCCGGACCTCCCCGGAGAAAAAGCCCTCTATCCGGGAACGGCTGGAGGAGGCCAAAAAGGAGTGCGGCGAGCGCAAGCCCCCGGACAAAGCTCACCAGAAGAAGCCCCCGGAGCACGACCTATGAGCCGGAGCAAGAAGTGGCGGCTGGAATGGGCTTTCTTTCTGGGCGAGGGCGGCCGCCGAAAGTATAACAAGGTCTGCAAGAGCTGCGCCCACCCATGCAAGCAGAGCTTCCGGGCGGTTCTTATCTCCTGCCCCCATTACCAGTCCGCACGCTCGAAAAAGTGTGGGAATAGGGGTTGAAAACGGGACGAAAAACTGCCTGTGGCGGCTTTTTTAAGGGGTACCCTTATGATTTCCCATGCTGGCCTGCCGCCTCCGTTTTAGGGGCGAAAAGGGGCTGATTTGAACACTTGTCCACAACAAAGCGGGAGCGCCGCCTTCGGTTTGAGCCGATGGCGGCGCTTCTTTTTGTGTTTATATATGATTGGTGAGATACATTTCAAGTTGCTGGATGGTAGAATCAACTTCTGAAATATTTCTTCGCAACAGTCTATGAAGATCTTGATTAATTTCCACATCTTGTCCATTGACGCGAATAATTTTCTCACCAAGGGTGATATGGCCTAGTTTGTTGCGATACACGTTTACTTTATCAAGATAATATTGTTTAAAATCATGTGGCACAGTAGTAATTGGCATCTGATATGTTTCATTTAAAATCGGCAGAACAGCTTGAAGAATATCAAGTCTATCAGCTACACTCAAGGTATACGGATTATTATTGGCATAAGTAAACGTACATTCAGCACCTTTGGCAGCTTTTATCTGCGTTTCAACTCGAGCACTTTTATTTTCCAACTGTTTCTCAATCGCTTCAGATAAAACGACCTTGTGCTCTGGTTTAAACTTCTGCCAACAAATATTGAGAATTTCTCTTATCCGTACCTCAAAAGCACTAGTGTTATCTAAGACAAAGCCACGCAGATTAACAACATCTTCTGAGCGCTTAACAATCTTTTGTATGATCCTTTCGGCCTTCTCTGTAAAAATTCTGTAGTCGCGCTTTGTAAGATAAACACCATCAATAGGAGGCATCTGCTTTCTAATAGCCGATAGCATATTCTGTTCTTCAGATGAATAAAACAGAATGTCAGTTAAAATGTAGCTATTTCTTATAGCAGCAACAATAGTATCGCCAGTTTTTCCTTCTGCTAATTTATAATCCATGAAAATCAAGTCATAGTCGTTACCGGTTAGCTCCTCTAAATCAAAATCATCACCATCTCTCCGTTCGATAACAGGAATGAGATAGTGTGTTCTTAGAATTTCTTCAATCCGCAACTTTTCCATATTAAACCAAACAGGCTCATCTTCAAACCATAATATTTTAAATGTAGTGTTCATTTTTTTAACCTCACAACCAATCTAAAACCATCGTGATAGGAAGTATCAATATTGACGGAGCCCTTCATTTCATCTATGAGCTGTTTAATATGGTAAAGTCCGATACCAAATCCTTTTTTCTTTACATTGGAAGAGAATCCCCACTCAAATAAGGTGGATGGGTCAATACTCTCATCAAGACCAATGCCGTTGTCAGAAAATACTATTTCAACATATTTCGCCGTTTCAGACATCTTAATTTGTAGGACGGTCGCACCTGCTTTTATTGAATTGCTTGCAATATTGTCAATAATAACTCCGATTGAAGAAGCATCGAATTTGCAATTAAACGCCTCATTTGAAGGAACTAAATCATATTTAAGTCCCTGCATTGTAAGTCCTTCATCAATATATTGGCGAATAAAATCATATACGCTGTTTACTCCACTCTGCTTCAATGATTGATTTCCATGTATAGCTAAATCAGATAGCTTATGGGCCTTTTCGTTTGCTTGATAAATTTGGCCAATAATGGATAGCACAAAATCTTTGTTTTCAAGTTCTATGGGTGCTAATATTTCGCGCAAATAGTTAATATATCCTTTCGAAGCATCTGTAAGAGTATATATTGAGTGAAAACCGTTAATCAAATTAGTAACATTTTGATTGGCACTGCCTTGAAGAAAATAAATTTGTTTTTCTCTTGCCTGCCCTTCACGATACGCCTTAGCTAGTTTTCTCTCTTGAACTGCATTTTCTTCTTCCAATTCGAGATTTTGAGAAACTATAGCTTCTGTTCGCCTTTTTAAATTCTGAGCTAAACTTATAAGCCCTTCGTCCTTTGCCTGCTCAGCTGCACTCTCAAGCTTTTTTAATGAGGTGGTAAGGCTTTCTTGCTTTTCGTCATTTCTTGAGAGTAGAGCTGGATTATAATCAATACGAACAATATCCTTAGAATCAATACTGGTTATAAATTGGGATATAATTTGTTCTCCTACTTCCTCAGGGGAAATAGTATGTGTGGGGTCACTTTTTAATGGCTCACCCCATCCAATTAAATTTACAACATATTTTTCCAGAACTTTTAAAACCTTTTCAATAAAAAAGGTTGTTAGACTTTCAACTGCTTTAGTACGAATAAAGCCATGCGCTCTACTAGTTGTTTCAACAAATTGATCGTTCTCGCCCTTAATTGAAATCCGCCCCATTATTTCTCGAGTTCCTAAAAAGCGGCGCCATCCCTGAGCTTTTCTCTGATCAATGCCAAAAAAGTCTTGTCCTGGATCTCCATATGGGTTAATACGGAAACCATTTTTATAAATAAAAACCGATCCATAACTTTTAGGAGTTACGCCTCCCATTTGGCGAGTAAAACTTACTTTTGCACTTTGATTTAAATAAAAAACGATGATGCTAATATCTTGCAATTCACGATATTGACGATTACGCTCAACAACCGAGAAAATGTACTCGCCTCTATCTGTTAGCTTGCTAGAAATCAATTCCCCATCAGGTGATATATTTACTTCAATGCAAGTCGTTTTAATGTTTAGTTTTTCAAAAATGTCATTATGGATTATTCCATTAACTATGTCTCTGTCTGGATTTATTCCTGTTTTCTTTAAAGTTTTGTCATCATTTTCACGTTCTGATTCGACAATAAGTTCAATATCAAATGGGAGTTCTCCTTCATTAGCATCAGGGCTAATAAGCTTCATTAGGGATCGCTTTAAGCGCAAGAGCGCATCACGATCCCATTCTTCCCGTAATTGCTCTATAATCAGCGTAGTACCACTTTTAAAGCCACTAGGAAGGTCTTCAGTAATGGAATAATGAACTGGTATGTTCACAAATTCTTCTATATCATCTAATTCAAATGTATTCCAGTTTACTTCTACTCTATTAGCGTATTTATCTTGTTCTGTTTTAGTTACTAAGGTTAATAGTGCACCGAGGCGATCACAAGAAAAACGACCTACCCCCTTTGCTCCCGCTACTTCCCGTTTAATTTTATCTCGAAAGGAAGACTGTTGACGATGTTGAGGCTTCTTTTCCGAATATGCCACAAACAACCATTTGTTAATAATGTCTGCGTATGTCATTCCGCAACCATTGTCCGAAATAATAATTCTTTCCGTTCCATCGTCAGACTGTTCAAAGGAAATTGTAGCTTTACTTGCTCCGGCATCATAAGAATTTTTAACCAGTTCAAATACAGCTATATATCTATCACTAATTAAGTCACGGCCAATAAGGTTTTTCAAGCCGGAACTTATACGAAAAGATAGTTCCTTATTTTGGCTGTTCATGTGACAGCACCTCCAATATAGCAAGGCCTACTTGCTCAGCAAATAAAGGTGGAACCGCGTTACCAACCTGTGTATAACGCGGCACTTCCTGCTTTCGTTGTTTACCGCCAGATGTGTATTGTCCCTTAAACTCAAACCAGTCGGGAAAACTTTGAATACGAGCATGCTCCCTTACAGTTAAGATTCTAGGTTCTTTGTAGTGTACCAATTCATCAGGAATTGATGTAATTGTCGGAGCTTGGGCGTTAGCGTCTAAAACGGTAACTCCTCTACGATTTAGATTCTCAACTATATTATCGCTAGGTGTAATGCGTTTACCTACTGGAGCTTTTTCAAGTAATTCTTTATGAAGCTTTATGGTATTCTTGCGATGATTAACAAAGCGATGACTATCTGCAATTAAGCCAGTAGTTTCTATGCCGGATCGCATTAGGCGTTGATAGCCTGATTGCTCCGGCCCATATATCCCAGCCATAAATCCCTTCGTATCGGGTGACGGCATTGATCCGTTGGCTTGCTCCAAATCACTGATAGCATCCTTAATACTTGTGGTGCAGGAGATGCCTTTAGACAAGCAAAAGGCGTCTTTATTTCTTGCTAAGGTTTCAAAAACATCCTTTGGAAAGTAGTCCCTCATTGCAACTAATATAAAACGCTTCCGATTTTGTGGAACTCCATATTCGGACATATCCACGATTTGATGCATAGTTTTATAGCCGAGGCGTCTTAATGCACGTTCAACATATGATGAATACTGCTTCGTCCCTTTTTTCCCTTTAAAATTCACAGTAAATCCATGAACATTCTCAAAAATGATTACCTGTGGAAGAACTAGTTTTATAAACTTAATATAGGATTTGACAAGCTTATTTCGCTGATCATTTTTATCCCTTTTGCCTGCCATAGAGAAGCCTTGGCACGGAGGGCCTCCTGCCACCAGAGTGACTTTGCCTCGAAGCGCCATCAAATCATCCATATGATCTTTTAATAAAACATTAATATCGCATTCTTTCACCGGCAGCCATTTCGGCCATCGAAAGTGTTCTTTATTATCAATGAGGTTATATTTTAAAGTAGCAAATGCATCGGCATTTTTTTCAATGGCGAATAAACCTGTCCAACCAGCGTTTAACAAACCGGTAGATAAGCCTCCGCATCCTGCAAAAATGTCAATGTAAAGTTTTTCGTTTGCCATAATAGCACCTCATATTTGGATATAATAACTCATAATAATTATAGCACATTTTTTGCAGGTCATCAATACTGAAGGAGGGGAATGTGGTGCCTTTTTGCCGTTTTTCGAGGGTTTTTGTCGGGACAACCTTGTGGGATTTAAAAGCAAACGACGAGCAGCAGGTATCCCAAAATTGTAAAAAAATAGAATATATGGAACTAGCGTGTATTAGTCTTGACCAGACTGAATTTGATTTACTGTGCAGAGATATATCAAAGCCTCAGCACTGTTATCAAAAATATGTTCTTGAATCTTGCGCTGACTCCAGTGGTAGATGGAATTGCATTGTTATCAAGTGTATACCAAGCAAACAAAAAATTGTCCTATATACAGCAGGGCACACATATCCTCTTTACGCTGGGATTTATGAATAACCGTATATAACCACTTATTCTATTTCGTGGTCTTTTGTTTTGCTGCGTTTATTCTGATTAGAAAGTAATATATCTATATTTTTTTTTTTTTTGTATCATATCATACTCCTTTTCCTTCTTCTGTATTTTCCGAAGTTCCGTTTGTAGGGCGGTCCTTCTGGTGGTGAGCTCGTCCATCTCGGCCCGGAGCCGCTGGGTGGCGGGCAGTGGAACGGCGTCCAGGCGTTTCAGTTCCCTTGCCGTCGCCTCAAACAGGATGATCTCGCCCTCATGCCCCCGGAGGAATTTCTCCTTGTCCCTGGACTGGCGGTATTGGTCATACATGGGACGGAGCTGGCGGTAGGTGGCGGCCGCTGCCCCGTCGCAACGCTCGGCCAGTTCCTCATAGCTGGAGATCCCATGTTCGGTCAGGAAGTTCAGCGTTTCTGCGGCTCGCTTCAAATTCTCGATGGTTGCCCAGTGTTTGTAGCCGGCGCTCTGCTGAGCTTTGCAACGGTGTACAAAGGGAACATAATAAAAAACTTAACAATGGACTGCCAATCTTACACAAAGTACCGCCCAAACGAGACTACGGGCGGTATTTTTGTATCATGGCGGAGAAAGGAGGAACTTCCCACGGGGGCTTGACTGAAAAGTTGAGCCCCTTTTTTCATGCCAAAAAACAGGAGGTAAATTTATAACCAGTGCGCTATCATTTCCCCCTCCGAGGCAAAGCCCGGCGACATTATCTTTTTCACGGGTACCTATGACAGCCCCGGCCCTGTGTCCCATGTGGGGATTTATGTGGGCGACGGGATGATGCTCCATTGTGGGTCCCCCATCCAATACGCAAACATCAATTCAAGCTACTGGCAGACACATTCCCTTTGGGCCAAAGAACCCGCCGACATCCCGCGTCTGACCGAAGATGTGCCGAACCGCAGCATGCGGATGAAAACGCTGGGCAATGCAGTTTCGCCGCCGCAGGTGTTCCCGATTCTCAAATACATTGCGGACATTGAAACGGGCCTCTGTCCGATGGGAGGTGAAGAACTTTGAAAGAATTGCAGGCAAAAGCCAGAGTCACCCAGACCATGACCCGTGACGGTCTGGTGGTAGAAAATCAGGCTGACGGCACTGTGGAGAATGTTTCCTGTCGGGAAGCGGAACAGGATTATTCCACGGATGCCGAGGGCAAGGCCGAAAAAATTCTGGAACGGGCCGAGGACATCAAGGACGGGCATAAAAATAAAAAGAAAGCGAAAAAGGCAGCAGAAACAGCGGCCACCGCCAAAAGTGAAGATGGTCTGCACCGTTCCGCTGCCCGTTTGGAATTGACCGAGGACGAACGGGCAGACCCGGAGTTGCAGCCGTACATCCAAAAGGCGGAAGCAAAGGCTGACAAGCTGGATTCAGCCCGCGCCGCTCTGCCGAAAAGCGCGTCCCGGTCAAGGGAAAAGTCTACGATGCTGTCAGCGGCAAGGCAAAATCCACCCTGCGATTTGAGAAGCAGGACAAAGGTTCGCCCAGCCTGAAACCAAACCCGGCCAGCCGCCCACTGTCGGAAGCATTGCTGTTCGCTCACGGAAAAATCCATGAAGTCGAACACGAAAATGTGGGCGTGGAGGGCGGCCACAAGGGTGAAGAACTGGTGGAGCGTCAGACCGCCAAAGCCATCCGCAGCGGCATCCGGCACCACAAGATGAAGCCCTACAAGGCCGTGGAAAAGGCAGAGCGTCAGCTCATGTCTGCCAATGCAGAATACTTTTACCAGAAATCCTTGCGGGACAATCCGCAAATTGCACAGGCGGCCAGCAACCCCATTTCCCGGATGTGGCAGAAACGGCGTATCAAACAGCAGTATGCCAAAGCTGCACGGCAGGCCGGACAAGCCGCCGCGCAGGGTGCAGCCGCCACCGCAGAGAACGGTTTCCGGGTAACAAAGCTGGCGGCCGAGGGCGGCGAACGGGTAGCCGAATTTGCGGCCCGGAACTGGAAAACCATTCTGATCGTGGCGGTGTTCGGTCTGCTGGCTCTGCTCTTGATAACGGGTTTGCAGTCCTGCACCGTGATGGCGGGCACCGCTGGAACCGGCGTGACGGCATCCTCTTACTTTTCCAAGGACAAGGATATGCTGGGTGCAGAGAAAGCCTACGCCAAGCTGGAACAAAAACTGCAACGGTATCTCGACACCTACGAGGCTACCCACAACTACGATGAATACCATTTTTATTTGGACGAAATCGAGCATGACCCCTATGTGCTGATCTCGATTTTGTCCGCGCTCCATGATGGCGTTTTTACACTGGCCGAGGTGCAGGGCGAACTTGAAATGCTCTTTGAAAAGCAGTACATCCTGACCGAGACCGTGACCATGCAGATACGTTACCGTACAAAAATGATGGTCATTATTGGCCCGTAAGGTGTGCCGCAAGTTATCACCTACCAAGAACCGTATGAATACTACATCTGCACGGTCAAGCTGAAGAACAAGGATTTATCCCACCTGCCCGTGGAAGTGCTGATCGAAGAACAGCTTAGTGCCTATTCGCTCTATATGCGCACGCTGGGCAACCGGCCGGATTTGTTTGGCAAAGCGCAATACCCCAATGCGTCCATCATCAAACAGCCCATCTACTACGATATTCCCCCGAAAGCACTAAAGGATGATAGGTTTGCCGCCATGATGGAGGAAGCAACCAAGTACATCGGCTACCCGTATGTGTGGGGCGGCAGTTCGCCCAGCACCAGCTTTGATTGCAGCGGCTACATTTCGTGGGTGCTGAATCACTCCGGCTGGAACGTGGGCCGCCAGACCGCACAGGGCCTTTACAACCTCTGTACTCCTGTTTCGACGGCGCAGGTCAAACCGGGCGACCTTGTGTTTTTCAAGGGTACCTACGATACCCCCGGCGTGAGCCATTGCGGTATCTATGTAGGCAATTCCATCATGCTGCACTGCGGCGACCCTATCTCTTACATAAACCTCAACTCAAAATATTGGCAGGAACATTTTTACAGCTATGGGCGTTTACCGTGACGCCAGAAAGGATTTTGTATGGCAAAAAGACTTTCCCGCATTGAGCGCGACATCGAACGGCTCAAAGAAAAAATCTCTGAATACCAGCAGCAGTTGAAAGAACTGGAAGCTGCAAAGACTGAACAGGAAAACTTGCAGATCATTCAGCTGGTGCGCAGCATGAACATGAAGCCGGACGAGTTCGCAGCCTTCCTGCGCAGCGGTGCGCTGAATGCTGCACCCACCGCCACACCGTACCACAAACAGGAGGATGCCGCCGATGAAACCTGACAACTGGAACCGTTTCGCTGCCGGACTGCTGGCTATCCTGCTCTGCCTCTGCTCCTTTTCCATGCCCGCTTTCGCAAGCGGTACTGACCCTGCCCCGGAACCTCTGCCGGAGATTATCGAAGAAGAACCCACTACGGGCGGCATGGAGCCGGAGGGTGTGCCCATCACGCCCAAGGGCAATGCAACTCCCTTACCGTCAAAGTCCGAGCGTTCAGAGCGTCGCAGGCAATGAGTAGGGC
>ERZ832973.1770-NODE-1770-length-14702-cov-4.355499_pt1 | contig 14702 bp, 4 predicted proteins | sample MGYA00519950_ERZ832973 | MGnify/ENA primary metagenome ERZ832973 (study PRJEB31850, sample SAMEA3708734) | human gut metagenome | biome: human gut; feature: human-associated habitat; material: faeces | place: China | collected 2014 ... | reverse complement strand
CAGGGAAGGAACCGGAAAGTGGAGTCGGCGTGGCTTTCTATATGGGAGTTTTTCTGGAGATCAATTATCTTCTGGCCCGTTCCGGCAGAAAGCGATACAGTGAACAGAGCAGCAGGGCCTTCTGGTTTGGAGGCATCCTTACGGGTCTGGTACTCATGGCAGCAGGAGTCTTTCTGGGACAGATCATGCCGGCGGCAGATTATGCGTCTTCGGAACTTGTTGCAGAAGCAAAGCAGGAAGCCCTGAATGCGGTGAATGATCTCCGGTACAGAAAAGGAAAAATTAATTCCCTGCCGGATGGACAGCTGAAAAAATGTGGAGCGTGGACAGCATCGGATGAGACGGCATTGAAAGTGACCATCGAAGATCCGGAGTCACTTTATCTTCGTGGATTTACGGGCAGTGTGTATGATGGTTCTTCCTGGAAGAGCATTGATACAGAAGATGCCTATAAACAGAAAAATCTGTTTTACTGGCTGCATCAGGATGGATTCTACGGAGAAACACAGCTGAATCAGGCAAGAAGTCTTGTGGAAGATGATACACTTTCCGATAAGATTTCGGGGATTTCGATTGAAAATGTAAAGGCAGACAGTGAATATCTCTATACTCCATATGAAATGGCAGAACTTCCGTCCGGTTATGAAGGGGAGACATCGCTTACCGACAGCATGCTGGAAGCAAAAGGTTTTTTTGGACAGAAAAATTACAGCTTTCAGACAAATAAAAACCTTGTAAAAGATTTTACGGTGCTTGGGGCAAGAATCTATCAGGCGCTGGCACAGGGCGATGACACTGCTTATCGTGAAGATGAAAGTTATTATAATACATTTGTGTACAGTCAGGACACAGAGCTTCCGGCTTCACTGGAGACATTATTCCGAAAAGAACTGGGAGACGGTGGAAACAGGGAGCAGGGACATACCGATTATTATACTGCAATCTCCCGAATCCGTGCATATCTGGAAAAAAATATGACCTACAGTACGGCAACAGATGTATATACAAAAAAAGGTGATTTTACAGAAAATTTTATTTCCAGATCAAAGATCGGCCACAGTGTTCACTATGCAACAGCGGCAGCACTGATGTTCCGGTATTATGGAATTCCATCCAGGTATGTAGAAGGATATCTGATCACACCGGAGGATATCAAAGATAAAAAAGCAGGAGACACTGTAGAGATTTCCGGAAAGAACGGACACGCATGGACTGAGATCTATATCGACGGTCTGGGCTGGGTGCCTGTAGAAATGACACCGGAATATTATTCAGTCATGAAGGAAGCGGATCTTACCGCAGGACTGGAGGCAAAAGGTGCGAAAGCCGCATCAATTCCGGAAGCAGAATCGGAACCTCCGGCAGAAGAAAATCTCCAGACACACTGGAGTCTGAAACTGGCTTTATTTGGAATAGAGAAACTTCTGATTTTATTGCTGGCACTGTTTGACACATTCTGTCTTGTATTTATCCTGACTGTCTGTGGCCTTCGGATCCGGGCAAATTATCGCCGTAAAAAGCTTTTTACGGGAGCAGATGAGCGACTGGCTGTACGTGCCATGGCAGGCTATGCAAGAGTTCTCTATGCGCACGGATCAGATCTGTATTCGGAAGAAGTACAGCGTCAGTACAGAGAAATCAGCAGGATCGGGCAGCGTGCAGCATTCAGTCCACATGCGGTATCAGAGGAAGAACGAAAAAATACGGCGATATGTATCGGCCGGATGAAAGCAGAACTGAAAAAAGCAAAAAACTGGTATGAAAACTGGATCATGAAATATATTGAGAGGTTGTATTAATTGAATAAAAAGAAAAACAACAGAAAAATCATATCTGTTCTGATCGTTCTGGCCTGTTTTGTGCTTTTTGCAGGAGTATTGTTTACAGGAATCCGGAACTATAAAACAGAAAAAAAAGAAAATCCCGTTCAGGGAGTCAGCAGTGAAAGTTCTTTGAAGGGATATCTTGGAAAAGGTTATGCCTATGCCGGTGCACAGGATAACATATCCGCAGGAGAGGAATCCTTTGGAGAACAGGCGCAGTTACTGGAAGATACGAAGGACGAAGAGGCTGAACCGCAAGAGCAGAAGCAGGCAGAAGTGACTGCCACGCCGGAAGCAACACCGACACCGGAGCCGGAAAGTCAGAATGAGGATGAACAGAAGGCAGACCAGGAGCAGAAATCGGCAGATGACTCGGATGGTGAATGGAATGATGATTCTAAAGAGAATACCATTCAATATGATAATGCAGGAGAACAGGACGATAGCAGTCAGGAGGCAGCTCCGGATCAGAATGATGACAGGAATCAGGAGGGAGCACAGCTCCCGTTAAGTCCAACGCCAATGCCATCCCCGGAACCAACACAGGAGCCGGAAGAAGACCATTATCCGGAGATCGCAACAGATCTGACGGATGGTGAGACAGTAAATGGTGACTATCGTACGTTTTATGTACAGGCCACAGACTGGTATGGAAACAGCCTGCCGTCCACTTCACTGGAGATATATGGAAACGGAGAACGGCTTTCTTCAAAGGGTGAACCGTCGACGGGAGTTTTTGCATACCGACTGGACCTGAATGAAGGAAGCAACACGGTCAATATTAAAGCGACCGATGAGGAAGGATGGAGTACGACACTTCCGACCTTTACTATTTATAAAGGGGAGGATGGACAGGACGAACCGGCCGGCAGCATTACGGTCAGTATTGAGGCGGGAACGATTGGACTTGGTACGATCCTTCCGGCAACATCGATTGACTATTATCAGGGAGAACAGCTTTCCTCGGTCGTTCTCAGACTGTTACAGAATACAGGATTTGACTGGAGAAATAATGGAAGTGCGACAGGTGGCTTTTACCTGAAAGCCATCGGGCGAGGCGGCATTGCATCAGGAGCAGCGATCCCGGATGATCTTATGGAACATCTGAAAAAAGTAAACTGTCAGTTGTCCAGCCATGATGCCAACTGGATCGGTGAATTTGATTTTACCATGAATTCCGGCTGGATGTATTTTGTAAATGGTGAATATATGAATGTAGGAATGTCTTCCTGTTTCCCGGGAGACGGTGATGAAGTAAGGCTTCGCTTTACGCTTTATTCAGGAGCGGACCTGGGAGTAGGATCAGACGGTGAAGTATGGGGGGACTGGTAATGAAAAAACACACAATAAAAAGACCAATCATTAAAAAGTTCATAATTGGATCCCTTTCTGCAGGACTTCTGGTTGGAGGAGGAGCTATGGAATTGAATGCTGCTCTTTCCATGGAGGTTTATGCCGCAGATACCACGCAGGAGACCGAGGGGGAAGAAGCAGCACCGACAGAGGCAGAGACACCGGAACCGGCAGCACCGACGGAAGCACCCTCACCGGAGCCATCTGTGACACCGGAGCCTTCAGAAACACCGGAGCCATCAATTACACCGGAGCCATCAGAAACACCGGAACCATCGGTAACACCGGAACCTTCCGTGACACCGGAGGTCAAAAGTAATAACACAGATCTGAAAGAATTATATATCTCTAGTTCGGACACCTGGGGAAAGGGAATCCTGAAACTGGATCCTGCATTAAATAAAGACTGGGACAGATACAAAGCTGTTTATGACGGCGAACGCCAGAGCCTGAATATCTGGCCCGTAGCAGAAGAGGAACATGCCCAGATCAAGGTCTATGCATTAAGTGGTGTGAAATATTCTACTGTCGAACAGGATGAGACAATCAGGGAAACGCAGGATGAAGAAGGGCATACTTACTGGAAAATCTATTTTGGTGATCAGGAAAAAGAATCCAGAGTAAGATTGGAGGTAACTGCTGAGGACGGAACCAGAAAAGACTATTATCTCACACTTGAAATCACAGATAAAACAGCTCCTGTACTCAAAAAAGTCAGTGCAAGCAGGGTATCTTCAAGTGAGGCATCTGTGGTATATAAGACAAGTGAACGAGGACAGTGCTATTACCGTGTCGTAGATGCCGGGAAGAATCATCAGAATCCGGATACCTCAAAAGAAGGACGGGAGGTCCAGGCAGGAACAGATACACTGACGATTAATGGACTGTCAGAAGGTGCAAAAGATATCATAATCGTAGTAAAGGACGATGTCGGAAATGTCAGCGATCCTCTGGTGATCCGAATTCCGGATATAAAAAAGAAAAATCCGACAGGCAGTGGAAACTCCGGCTCGGTTGTACAGAGACCGGGGTATGGCGGAAATAAAAGTGAAGCGACACTTCCGGGTAAAGGAAATAACGGAGAAGGTTCTCTGGCAAATCTGAAAACGGTTGGTGGAAAAGGTACTTCTTCCGGAAAAAGCGGAAAAAATGAATCGGAAGAAGAGAATAAAGAAAAAAAACTCACCGCCTATGCCGGAACAAATAAAAAAGATTCCGGAAAAAACGGAAAGTCTGATAAAAACGAAAAGGATTCCACAAAAAAGAAGGAAGACAACAAAACAGATAAAAAAACAGAAGAAGCATCTACTGATGATCTGACAGAAAGCAAAGCTGTGGATAAAACATCCGGTGTTATTTCCGGGCACTCAGAAAAGAAAGAAAAAAGTATTCCGGAACTGGTAGGAAGTAAAGTTACGAATACGTGGACACATATGCGATTTCTTACAAAGGCATTATCCGTGGTTGCACTGGCTGGAATGATTTATCTGATCTTCTGGACAGGAGCAAGACGAAGCTTCAGAAAAATGAAAAACAGGAATCCATTACTGCAGTGATAAAGTGAAAAAAGGAGGTAATCATCAGATGAGAAGAACGGGAAAATGGCTTGCAGTTTTTCTGTCAGTGACTATGCTGGCGGGAACAGCACCGGTCTATGGTGCTGATATATCTGTAGAAAGTGATTTTTCGTCAGAGACAACAGATGAAGATGTTTTAACGGATGAGCTGGAAGGAACGGAAACAACGAATGAGCCGGGAAGCGGAGAAACAGTAAGCGATGATCAGGAAATCATCGAAGAACCAGATTCGGATGAGGTGGAGTTTTCAGCGGATGACCTGGCAGATGATCAGGAAGATAATACAGAAGATGTGAGTATCGAAGATTCAGACGAGGATCTTGCAGATATAGCTGTTGAGGATATACAGGATGCCGGTGAAAGTGAAACAAAGGAGTATCTGAAAAATCTCAGCGTATATTCCGGCTATGGGGTAAAAGATCCGCTTGAGATCAGCCGCAGGGAAGATCTGGATGCAACCTATGGTGGAAAGACTTATACAGTTGAAATTGGTTCAAGCTATAATTCTACCGGTTTTTATGTGACGGCAGATATTGGGGCTGATGCGCCGCAGGGTTCAACGATTCAGTTGTCTGCATGTGATCTTGATGGAAAAACTGTAGAAAATGAGATTATTACAACCGGATATACAGATGGAAAACGCTACAATTTCTCAAATATCTTTACCAAAGACAATGGAAAAAGAGCTGTTTATACAGTAACAGCCGGTACAGCGGCAGACAGCCAGACTTATAAGATCGTAGTTCTCAGAAGACTGGATCTTTCCATGATCGGATGTTATCTTCCTTCGGATAAGGATATGGCAAAAAATCTGATCTCAGAATTTGACAGTGCCGGTATTACAAGGGATTATGAGGTAGCAGTGGGACAGGATACAAAATCCGTAAAAGTTACTGCAAGTGCTTTTAATGATAAATGGTATGGACTTACGGTAAACGGACAGGCCGTATCTGACAGTAAGGCACTGGAAATTCCGCTTACAGGTTCAGATACAGAGATTCTCTTTCAGATGAAAGAAGATGGGACTTATCAGGATCCGGCATATCAGACATTGTCCTATACTTCCACGGGTACTTATAAAGTTACGGTCCATAAGAAATCGAAAGTGACAGTTACATTTAAAACAGAACCGTCGGATGCAGTGGTCAGTGTATATGACTCCAAAGGGGAGCGTGTGGAGCCGTCTAAGGATGCAGACACCTATGATTCTCTTTATTATGGAGATAAGTATACCTGGAATGTATCAAAATATGGATATATTTCCAAAAGACAGGAATTTACGGTAGGTGAGGAATCTGAGATCAAGGTAACGCTTGAACAGCAGACAGCCAGACAGGAAGAAATTACAGACAATGACTGGAGCAGCTATCAGAACAGTGAGACCAATAATGGAATCACAGACAGAGCTATGCCGACCAGCAAGAATACGATTACACAGAAATGGGCAACGAGATTGGATGCAAAAGGCTGGGATGCAGCACTTACACCACCGTTGATCCTTGGTGGCTATGTTTATGTAGCATCCGGACAGTTTATTTACAAAATGGACAAGAATACAGGAGACATTGTCCAGACAAGTGAACGGATGTCCGGAAATATGCAGTATGCCATGATCCCGCTTGCCTATGCAGAGGGAATGCTTTTTGCACAGATCGGTGGTGGTCAGATACAGGCACTCAGTGCTACGACACTGAAATCTCTCTGGATCAGTGAGAAATTAGGTGGACAGACGCTTTCACCGATTACCTATAAAAACGGATATATTTATACGGGAACATGGAATTCCGATACAACTCCTGGCTCTTATTTCTGCCTTTCTGTTACAGATGAAGATCCATCCAAAGGGAATGAGATAAAATACTGTACATGGAAATATGATCACAAAGGTGGCTTCTATTGGGCCGGCGCCTATGCATCAGAAAATTATCTGGTATTTGGATCGGATGATGGAGCGGGCGATGCATACACATCTATTTTGTATTCTGTCAATACACATACGGGACAATTGATAGACAAGCGCACAGATCTGATTGGTGATATCCGTTCAACGATTACTTATAACAACGGATATGTCTATTTTACGACCAAGGGCGGTTATCTGTATCGGGTTGCGATGAATGCAGACGGAACATTTGGTGCAGTGGCAGGTTATAATCTGGGAGGTGCGGCAACATCAACACCGGTTGTCTATAAGAACAGAATCTATGTTGGTGTCTGTGGAACCGGAGGCCAGTATAACGCAGATGGAGGACATCATTTTGATGTGCTCAAGGAATCTGCTTCCGGACTTTCTCTTGCCTATAAAGTATCGATTCCGGGATACCCGCAGGCGGCTCCGATTCTCTCAACAGCTTATGAAAATCAGGACTTTGACGGTGATGGCAAAGCAGATGGACGGGTTTATCTGTATTTTACATACAATGCATATCCAGGCGGAATCTACATGCTGACGGATACACCAGGACAGACATCAGGAAAAGCCGAAGAACTGTTTCGTCCGGTAAGTAAGCAGCAGGAGTACTGCATCAGCCCTCTTTGTGTGGACAAAGACGGAACAATTTATTATAAGAATGATTCCTGCTATCTGATGGCACTGGAAACAAATGGCGCTTATCTGGACAGTGTGACAGCAAGGCCGGATACAGGCAGTGTAAACTGGGACAAGAGATTTCAGGCTTCCGAGACGGAATATACACTCAGAGTTGCAGAGAATGCAAAGAATGTAACACTTAGCTTTAAGGCTCCTGCAGGATGCACGATGAAAATAGGAAATGATACAATTGATGGAACATATGTGGCTGATGTAAGTTCCGGAAAAGCTGAAATTAAAATTGCGGTAGTTCAGGGTACCAAGAGCAGAGAATATACATTCCACCTGACGAAAGATCATGGAAATTCATCCCTGACCAGTATGATCGTCAGCACCAGCAATACTTATGGAGAGGTATCTCATTATCTGTCAATGACTCCGGCGTTTAACAGTGCAAAGACCGGCTATACTGTGGAATATCTGGACAGTAAGGCAGAGAATACACAGAGATTTCTTCGCGTTTATGTAGAAAAAGCTGAGTCAGATGCAACAGTGAAGACGGAAATAGTAAAGGGAGTCAGGAAAGTAACTACTACTACCAGTGGAAATGCAACACGTTTTAATGTTTACTGGGAAGATAATGTGGATGAGGCTCAGGTAAAAATTACAGTGACTGCTAAAGCGGGAAGTAAGACGGAATATCTGCTGACTATACAGAGAAAAGAAAAGGTTTCCACACCGACACCGACGCCTACAGAAGTTCCGGAAGTGTTCGGACCGTGGCAGACGATATCAACAGCGACTGTTTTTGCACCCGAGCAGCAGAGAAGGACCAGTAATAAAGGGCGTCAGGAAACCCGTACAGTTGGAAGTAAGCTAACACCGACTATTAAACTGAATGCCAGAAGCATCAGGTTAAAGAAAAAACAGTCTACGACTAAAGTACAGGTAAGTGGTCTGGCAGCAGGAGACAGGGTACAGTCCTGGACGACATCCAATAAAAAGGTTGCAACCGTAACATCCCGTGGAAAAATCACAGCGAAGAAAACTGGCAAAGCAAGGATCATAATTACCCTTGTCAGTGGAAAGAAGGCAGTTGTAAATGTAACAGTACAGAAGACAGCTGTTAAAACCACAAAAATCAGCGGTCTCAAGAAGAGCGTAGTACTTAAGAGAAGACAGAAACTGAAACTGAAGCCAGTGATCAGCCCGCTTACTTCCGTGGAGAAAGTGACTTACAAAACTTCCAATAAGAAGGTGGCGACAGTAAGCAGCCGGGGTGTGATCACGGCAAAGAAAAAAGGAACCGCAAAGATCACTGTGAAGTCAGGAAAGAAAACCTACACAGTTACTGTGAAAGTAAAATAAAAAAATGGAGAATCGCTAAATATCCACAGAATATTTGGCGATTCTGTTTGACGCGAGAATGCATAAATGCTATAATATAAGGACAACAAAATAACCAGGCGTGGTCTGGTCGGGAGATGACCAGTTTAAGGAAATCCGGTGTGATTCCGGAACTGCTTTTTTGCTGTATGAAATGTTATATGCGGATGATATTTTAAGTCAGCTAACTAACGCGTTGTATAGGACAGAGACTCATCTATATTATGAGGCTCTGTTTTTTGTTGTTAAAAACAACTAGCAAAAAAGGAGGAGCAAAGTGAAGAAAAAAGAAGTACTGAAACGTTTATCAGCAGTTTCCATGGCTGCCATGATGACCGTAACGATGATTCCTTCCAATGCATATGCGGCAGATGAACTTTTCTCAGATGTTGAAGTTGAAACTTCCACAGATGCAGAGGATGAAGATTCTACAGAGGTAGCGGCCAGTGATGCAGATGATACTTCAGATGCGGATGTTGAAGTGGAAGCAGAAGATGACAATGCGGATGTCAATGTAGAAGAGGATGAGGAAGACAATTCAGAAGGTGTGGATGCATTTTCTGATGGTGGAGACAGTGCAGAAGAGACAGATGCATTTGATGCAGGAGAGGGTACTCCGGCAGCAGATGCAGTTGTACATATGACTGTCAGCGTGGCTGGAGAATTTGCAAAAGACAAAAACGGCGCATTAATGGTAGACAGAGATGTCACAGTCAAGGATATTGATAAGAATGGTATCCTGACATGTGACGAAGCACTCATTGCAGCACATGATGAGTACTATAATGACGGTGCAATTGCAGGTTATGCAACCGCAGATGGAAAGTATGGCAAATACATTTCCAAATTCTGGGGAGATGAAAGTGGTGCATTTGGTTACTGGCTGAATGACAATTCCTGTATGGGACTTTCTGATGAAGTAAAGGCTGATGATTATTTCTCTGCATTTGTCTATAAAGACAAAAAAGATTTCTCAGACGCATATGTAAAATTTGATCAGAAATCTTTTGCAGTAGAAGCAACTCTTCCATTTACCGCAGGACTGCAGAAAGCGGAATGGAATAACGATGCCAATAAGTATGTATATAAGGATTTCGATGGAGCGAAACTGACAGTTTATGATTCATCTTTTAAAGTTCTGCCGGAGGACGCATATACAGTAGATGGGGATTCCTTTACATTTGCTGAAGGCGGAACTTATTATCTGGTTGCATCCGGAACAGACAGCGTTAATGTTGTTCCGACAGCAGCTAAGGTAGAAGTTGCGGGCGAGGTGATCATCCCGGCGACCAGCATTAAGGTGAATAAGGAGACTCTTACAGTGCAGGCAGGTGGCAGTGCGGTGTTGTCCGCAACTGTAGAACCGAAGGATACAACACAGGAGACTGTATGGACATCTTCTGATGAATCCGTTGCGACGGTATTAAGAGGACGTGTAACAGGTGTAAAAGCAGGAAAGGCTACGATCACGGCTACTGCAGGAGACCAGAGCGCAAGCTGTGAAGTTACAGTAACAGCTCCTCCCAAATTGTCTTCTATCAAGCTTTACAGAAGTCAGCAGGATTACAAAGATGGTAAAGATCCGTTGGAGATGACTCCGGAATTCAGCAGAGATCAGCATACATATGATCTGAAAGAGCCGATTGCAGATTATGATGACTTGTATGCTGTGACAGCTCTGGCACCGGAATTTAGGGATGCTGAAAAGATAATTAAATACACTGCGAGTGCATGGGCGAATACCTGGAGATATGTGTCTACTGTAGATGGTGTAGCTGAAAGTGTAGTTACCTATCCGACAGGATATGCTGCTTTTTATGTTGGAACCAGAACAGATGATACGGAATACAGGGTTAATGTTAAGTCATATGCAACACTGAGCAGTCTGAGTGTCGATGGCCGTATGGATCAGGCATTTGATAAAGATGTTACCAGCTATCATGCATATGTTGACAAAAACGCAGAAGGCGTGACTGTCAAAGCACAGGGTAAAGATACCAAGTATACACTGAAAGTAAATGGTGAAGTAGTTTCTGCCAACACAAATTATACGGTTCCATACAACTGGGATAAGAACGGTAAGATGAAGATCGAAGTTGTGGTTGGCGGAAATGGTAAAGAAGATCATACCTATACGATTGAAGCAGAACCGTATCCGGAGAAGGATGTGCCGGAATTTGTCAGCCAGCCAAAGAGTGCAGATTATGTTGTTGGCGATAAGCCAAATAAATTATCATTTGTCGCAACATGTACGGGTAAACTGGCTTACCAGTGGTACAGCAATACTGAAGACAACAATACAACCGGTACTGCAATCGAGGGTGCAACTGAGGCTACTTATCAGCCATCTGCTGAAAAAGAAGGAACCACGTATTATTACTGTGTGCTCACAAATACAGAGCAGACAGAAAATAATACAGCTACAACTGACACCGCTTGCATCACTGTTGATCCGAATCCTATGCCGGAAGCAGTATTTGCAAACCCTGGTGAAGAATTAGGTGAAGAATATCCATGGAACTTTGGATATACTTATAGGAAAGACTGGACTGCTGACGAACTGAGTGTAAATGTAACGACACCGGTAGAGGGCGGAACACTTTCCTATCAGTGGGTTCGCAATGATGCAATAGATAATATGTATGGCATTGTTCCATCCTCAGAAGCTACCTGTACTCCGACTACAGATAAACCAAATGAGACAGGATATTTCTATCACTGCAAGGTTACTTATACTTATAAAGGAAAGAAATATTCCACATACGCAAAAACCGGAAAGAAATATACAGATGCAAGCGGTGAAGAGAAAGATGCTGCCGGCGTTTTTGTATATGTAAAACTTGATTCAATGGCCACACCGAATATCTCCACCCAGCCAAAAGATGCTGTTTATACACAGGGTGATATTCCGAACAGCATATATATTTCTGTAAGAATTTCAGAAACTTATGCACAAGAGACTTGCCAGTGGTATGTGAATGATAAAGAAAGCTATGAAGGTGCAACTGCTGTCAAAGATAATGAATCAGCCCACTCCGAGTGGTTTAATACGGATACGAATGAGCCTGGCACAAGATATTATTTCTGCGTTGTAACAGCTTCGCTTCAGGGTAAATCTGCATCTGCAATTTCCAGAATCTGTAAGTTTGTTGTTAATCCTGTAGATGACTATATCGGAACTTTACTGAAAGGTAAAGGAACACAGGAAGATCCTTATCTGATCTCAACAGCAGAGGATTATCAGGCAGTATCAGATCTGGTTGCAAAAGGAATTTCCTTTAATGAAAGATATCTGAAACAGACTAACAACATTACCCTTCCGAGAGGATGGAAACCGATCGGTACTTCAAAGAAGAAGTTATTTGCCGGATATCTGGATGGTAACGGAAAGACTGTATCCATTCCAAGTGGCGAGCTTCCGCTTCTGGGATATATAAAGGGTGCAGAAGTACATAACCTTAAGATTTATGGTAAGAAGATCGCAGGCTATGGTCTGGTAAACAATTTCGAAGGCGTTGGATTTAATGGCAGTGCGATCATTATTGACAATGTAACATTAAAGAGCGGTTCCAGTACCCTGAAATCAGGTCTGATCGGAGCCAATATTACAGAAAACAGTTTTGCAGGAACCTCCGCAGGTTTCGTTGCAACAATCAGAAACTGTACCATCGAGAGTGGTGTAGTAGTAGGTTATGACAAAGACCAGACAATCATCGGAGGAATTGCAGGACGTATGCAGGGTGTGATTGAAAACTGCGTAAGCCATGCAACCGTATATGGTAAATCTTATGTCGGCGGTATCGTAGGCAGCCGTGATAACGCTATGGGTGACAGTAATGTTTACAGCTGTACTTTTGATGGAACAGTTGTAGCAAGCGGTGACCATGCAGGCGGTATCGTAGGTGGCGGATACAACGACAGCTCTGCACCGAACGGTGGAAAATTCTGCATCAATGGCTGTAAATCTTCCGGTACGATCACAGGATCTGACAAAGTCGGCGGTATCCTTGGTGCTGATACTTATGTATTACAGACATGGGAAAACGTTAAGAATACAGTAAAAGGTAACTCCTTTACTGGTAAAGTTCAGGCAACAGCTGATGGCGCTAAATATATCGGCGGTATCATCGGATATTATGGAAGCCTTGACAAATGGGATGATGTTGCAAATAACTACTATGCAAAAGACTGTGGCGCAGAAAAAGGTATCGGATTTGTAGCAAATGTAGATACCAGCTGCACAACACATGAGACAGAGAGCGGTGCTGCTTATGTTACTACAGGAACATACAGCCGTACAGATGACCCGCTTGGAGCAGATGCTGCAAAACTTGCAAACACAGAAGGTGTACAGGTTTATATTGAAGACCTTAAGCTTTCCGGTGAATGCAGAGATACGTTCTATCTTGGCGAAGAACTGAACCTTGACGGTCTCAGTATTAAAGCAGTATACAGCGATGGAACAAGCAAAGATCTTAACTGGAAAGATCTGGAGATCGAAGGTTTTGACAATACAGTCAAAGGCGAGCAGACTCTGACCCTGAATTATGATGGAGCAACAGCTTCCAAGACTATTAAAGTTCTGGCAGCTCCGGACAGTGACCCGATTCATGTATCTTTCACACTCCTTGGTGATACCAAACATGGAGCTGATACAGAGGAATGCCATACACTGGATGGCGAGAACCTGACTACATGGGTAGAGACAGGCATGATCGAAGTAGGTGCTAATGAAACCGTATACGAAGTTATCAAGAGTCTTGAAGAAAAATATGGATTCAAGATTTATGACAGAGAAACACAGTATGGAACTTATATTTATGCGGTTGAGTACAAAGATGTAACTCTTTCTGAATTTGATAATGGACAGAATTCCGGATGGATGGATACTATAAATGATGTGCATCCGGGTGTTGGTGTTGCAAAACAGTATCTGAATGACGGTGATGTGATCGTATTACATTATACAGATGACTATACCAAGGAAGATCAGATACCGGTAGCTGTTAAATCTACAAAACGCGCACTTACAAATCTGCCTGAGACAGCAGATCTTACACTGGATAACAAAGCAGCCGTAGAAGCAGCACGTAAAGCATATGACGCCCTGACAGATGAGCAGAAAGAAATGATTCCGGAAGAACTTGTGAAGAAACTGGAAGCAGCAGAAGCTCGTATGAAAGAGCTGCATGTACACAGCTGGGATGAAGGTAAAGTCACAAAAGAAGCAACTTGCAAAGAAGAAGGTATGAAACTTTATACCTGCACAGAATGTGGCGAGACTAAGACAGAGGTAATTCCGAAAACTGACCACAAGTACACATGGAAAGTAGTTTCAAAAGCAACTGTCTTTGCACCTGAGAAACAGCAGGGAACATGCTCTGTTTGTGGCGCAGTTGTAAACAGAGATAATGGAAAGAAACTTACTGCAACGATCAAACTGAATGCAACTTCTATCAAGCTTCAGAAAAAACAGACAACCAAGAAGATCAGAGTGGCTATGGCAAATGGAGACTCTGTCAGATCCTGGAGATCCAGCAATAAGAAGATTGCAACTGTTAATAGTAAGGGCGTGATCAAAGCAGGTAAGAAGACCGGAACAGCTAAGATCACAGTAACGCTTATGAGCGGTAAGAAAGCAACCCTGAAAGTAAAAGTTCAGACATCAAGAGTAAGAACTACTAAGATCAGTGGTCTGAAGAAGAATGTAAGACTGAAGAAAGGTCAGAAACTGACACTCAGACCGGTAATCAGCCCGCTTACTTCTCAGGAAAAAGTTACTTACACTTCTTCCAATAAGAAGGTAGCAACAGTAAGCAAAAAAGGTGTCATTACAGCAAAGAAAAAAGGTACTGTCAAGATTACAGTGAGATCAGGAAAGAAATCCTATGTGATCAAAGTAAAAGTAAAATAAAATCTGCAATATGATTTTTCAGGCCGGAGTCCTCGTGATTCCGGTCTGCTTTTGCATTAATAAAAAAATTAAAATTTCATAAAGTTACTTGAAGAAGTTTAGAACAAATGATACTATAA
>ERZ832973.1764-NODE-1764-length-14764-cov-12.223129_pt1 | contig 14764 bp, 15 predicted proteins | sample MGYA00519950_ERZ832973 | MGnify/ENA primary metagenome ERZ832973 (study PRJEB31850, sample SAMEA3708734) | human gut metagenome | biome: human gut; feature: human-associated habitat; material: faeces | place: China | collected 2014 ... | reverse complement strand
CGGTCTCCTCGATCAGGTGGAGCAGGCGGCAGGGACCTTCACCGAAGAAGCGGAGATTGTCGTTGTCACATAGAAAGACGCGGATGTCAGATTTCATGAAAAGATCACCTTCTTTCGGGTACATCAGTGGTATGGTGCGCAGGGATCATGAGGAAAATCCAGAGGTTTCCTATGAACAGGATCATGAGCCGGTTTTATGGAAAATACAACCAGGATCACGGGGCTATAGCTATAAAACCGGCAGGAGAACGAGTCGATTCCCTGCGCATTTTGATGGATCAGGAAGCGGAACCAGACGCACCTCCCCGTAGATCTCAGAAAAAGCCTGCTCCATGACGGAGACAGGATCCGTCTTCGGATGCAGCGTGTGGATCAGCGTGCCGTCCTTTAGGAGCAGCAGGATATCACAGTATGCGAGTGCGAGTGTCGGATCGTGGAGACAGAGAATTGCAGTTTTTTCTGTGAGAATTTTTCCGGTTGAGTAAGATAGCCCATCTGGTTCATCGGCGCTACATGCCAATGATGTGCATTCACGCAAAGAGTGAGATTGTTGCAAACAATCGGGCCCAGTGTGAGAATGTGTCGAGACAGGTTCTTTTTTATAGGGAAAAAAGGCAGGGGAAGCAGATCTACCGCCCTGTGCCGCCTGTACGATATCTGCGATCAGCCCCATCATCCGGTACTTATTCCCAAGGTCCAGCGAACTGTCCGGCTCATCAAAGAGCAGGAGCGAAGTATCTTCAATGAGTGTTCTCACCAGGATCACGAGCTGCTGTTCCCCACCGCTGAGTGTTAAGTAATCCCGATTCGCAAAATCGTCCATTCCGACGGAAGCGAGCGCCTGGAGGGCTGCCTCCCGCATCTTGGCAGACGGCTGTTCGAAGAGTTTCAACCGGGAGTAAAATCCCATGAGCACAACATCCAGCGCACTCATGGAAATGGAGATCCCGCTCTGCTGCGGAATATAACTTACGAGTCCTGCGAGAGCTTTTGGAGAGAGAGCTGTGAGGTCCTGCCCGTTCAGGAGAACATGGCCGCTGTGGGAAAGCTCTCCGCATATGGCCCGCAAAAGGGTAGTCTTTCCGCTCCCGTTCGGTCCGAGAAGCGCGATCATATGCCCGGGATTTTCAACCGAAAGGGAAAGATGGTTTAGGATCTGATGACCGCCCAGAGAGACGGAGAGGTCCTGAATGGAAACATGTTCAGGCATAATGATCAGCGCCTCCTTTCCGAGAGGATCAGATAGATCAAAAACGGCGCTCCGAAGAGCGAAGTAAAGATACTGACAGGAAGCTCCACTGCGGCGAGTGATTTTGCAAGAATATCCGCGGTCAGGAGCAGGAAACTCCCGATGAGACCGCTGAGAAAGCATGCGGACTTCCGGTTATGCCCGGTCAGGAGTCTTGCCGTGTGCGGAGCGAGAAGACCGACGAAGCTGATGAGTCCGGTCACACTGACAGCGGCTGCGACGGTGAGTGTGGCGAGAAAAAGAACGAAAAAACGTGTTTTCCGGACAGATACGCCGAGCATGCGGGCCTCATCCTCACGGACCGAGAGTGCCAGAAGATGGCGGTGGAGCAGGAAGACCAGCGCGGAGGAGATCAGGATGATCACGACCGGAAACGGGATTTTCGATGCGGTGACGCCGGAGAGACTTCCCATGATCCAGTATTCGATCGAGGCGAGCTGTTTTTCCGGATCTGCCATGAGCTTTAAGAGCATGAGAACGGTCTGCGCGAGAGCATGGACCGCGATCCCCGCGAGAACGATGGAAGAATGGTCCCGGACCGGGGAGAGAGCGGTGAGCCCGAGGGAAAGGCAGACGGCGAGAAGAGCACCGAAAAATGCGAAGAGCGTTGTGGACGGCGCGGCGGCGGAGACGAACAGGATCGCGAAAGCCGCACCGGCACTGGCTCCGGAGGAGACACCGATGATGTCGGGGGATGCCAGCGGATTCCGGAAGACCGTCTGGTAGACGAATCCTGCGATCCCGAGTCCAAAACCGCCGACGAGTCCCATGACAGCGCGCGGCAGGCGGAGAACCGTGAAGGTACGGAGCGCCATCGGATCCCCGGCGGCCAGGTCAGATAATGTGATCGGATATTTTCCGGTACTCAGGGCAGAAACAAAGGCGATGACCACAAAAGTCATCGCCAGTGTTAAGATTGCCATGGTTCGGTTTGAGTTAGTTTGCACTTTCCGGAGTGAATCCATAGAATGTTTCATAGAAATTCTTCTCTGCTGTCTTGAAATCGTCTTCAGTTACAACGTCCGGGTGAAGAACGGAAGCGACGTAGTAGCTTCCTAAAAAGTTTGCTGGAACCGGGGAATCGAGTGCCTCGATGTCGCTCGGGATCTGGTAAACATGTCCTTCTTTTACGGCTGTGCAGTCAGCAAGAGCGGAATCGTTCAGAACGGAGTCCACATCGTAGTCTGCATCAGCTGCGAGAATGATGTAATCCGGGTTCCAGGAAAGGATCTGCTCGTAGGAAGTATCAGCCCAGTAGGTATCTGTGATCTCAGAAGCTGCATTGACGCCGCCTGCATGCTCGATCAGAGTGGACTGGTACATTTCCGGACCAGCAGTCTGTAACAGAGCGCTGTTTCCTGCAAGATATACGGACGGAGTTTCTTTTCCCTCGAGAGACTGGACAAGCTCTGCAGTGGTATCAGAGATCCAGTATTCGAGTGTCTGTCCTTTTTCTACTACGTTTGCTGCGGTGGAGATCATGTCGATCGTCTCCATCAGCTTTGCGTCATCCTCCGGATTGACAGCGATCACGGTGAGACCGAGCTCTTCCATTGCCGGGATGGAATCCTTTAATTTCACAGGAACAATTACAAGATCCGGCTTTAATGCTGCGCAGCCTTCCAGATCGAACTCTTTTGCGGTTCCGACGGACGGAAGACTTGTGAGCTCCGGAGCGCTGAGTTTATAGATATTTCTTTTGTCCGCTTTTGCCTCGACGCCGACTAACTTGTCGTCAAGACCAAGCGCGATCATCAGGCTTGTGGAGATATAGTAGCCGCTGACAAAGGATTCTGGCTGCTTCTCGATCGTAACCTCACGGCCGAGATGGTCGGTGATGGTAACCGGATAGGTGACTTCCACGTCGGAGGCAGCGGCCTCGGAAGTCTCAGAAGCGGATTCAGAAGCTGCTTCGGTGGATTCTGCGGTCGTCTCAGCGGCAGCAGTTGTTGTTGATGCGGTGTTGCTTCCACATGCAGTTACGCTCACAGATAATGCGAGAGCTAAGAGCAGAGCGGAGAGCTGTTTGAAATTTTTTTTCATAATCTTTTGTCCTCTTTCGATCTTTTTTTGCTGGAATATCGTTGTATTTTTCCGACTATAACGGAATTATAGCAGAAAGTATGTTAAAATAAAAGTAATTTTTGAAGAACGCTTCAGAATACAGGGATCCGGACTTTTTTGAGAGCAGGAAAAGGCGGGAACAACTGCATATTCTGAGGGATCATGAGGAGCAATGGTATGAGAGTCATCAGGGAATATAAAAAAGCGGAAAGCCTGGAAGAGGCGTGGCAGTTAAACCAGAAAAAGAGCAACCGGGTCCTGGGCGGCATGGTCTGGCTGAAGATGGGAAAGATGCAGATCGGTACGGCGATCGACCTGTCCGGGCTCGGACTTGACACGATCGAGGAGACGGAGGATGAATTCCGGATCGGCTGCATGGTCACATTGAGAGATCTGGAACTTGATCCGGGACTTAACGGGTATACGGACGGCGCTGTGCGGGAGTCGGTGCGCCACATCGTCGGCGTCCAGTTCCGGAATCTCGCGACGGTCGGAGGAAGTATTTACGGAAGATACGGATTTTCCGACGTGCTGACGATGTTTCTGGCGATGGACAGCTATGTGGAGCTTTACAAAGGCGGGATCATTCCGTTGAGAGAGTACGCAAAAATGCCGTATGACCGGGACATCCTGGTCCGGCTGATCGTAAAAAAAGAAGCGGCATCGTTTGATTACCAGTCCGTCCGCAACACGCAGACCGATTTTCCGGTCCTCACCTGTGCCGCGGCAAAGACAGAAGACGGATACCGGTTCGCGATCGGGGCAAGACCGGGAAAAGCGGTTCTCTTTGCGCTGCCCAATGAGGATATGAAGGACAAAAATGTGGAAAACATCGCGGAGTATGCTGCCAAGTGTGTAAAAGAACAGATCGTGACCGGCTCCAACACGAGAGGAAGCGCGGAGTACCGGAACCATCTGGCCGGGGTGCTGGTGAGACGGGCGGTATGTAAGTTTGGGGAATAAGAACAGACGGATGAAGAACGGTTTGAAAGAAGAAAGCTTTGTCTGACTGAAAGAAACTCAGTCCGTTATGGAGCATAAAGAAACTGGAAACAGATAAAAACGAGGAATCATACATGAACATCACGATAACATTAAATGGAAAAAAGATCTCGGAGGAGATCGACGCAGACCTTCTTCTGATCGATTTTGTGCGGAATCACGGCTGTTACAGTGTAAAGCGCGGATGTGAGACGTCGAACTGCGGGCTCTGCACGGTATTTTTAGATGAAAAGCCGGTGCTCTCCTGCTCCGTTCTTGCGGCGCGGGCAGACGGAAGAAGTGTGACGACGCTGGAAGGACTTCAGGACGAAGCGAAGGAATTCGGCGCTTTTATCGCGGATCAGGGCGCCGAGCAGTGCGGATTCTGCAATCCTGGCTTCATTATGAACGCGCTGGCACTGTTCCGGGAAAACGAATATCCGGATACGGAGGAAATCAAGGAGTATCTGGCGGGCAACTTATGCCGCTGTTCCGGCTACGAGGGACAGCTTCGCGGTATCCAGGCATTTCTCGCATGGAAGAAAGAAAAGAACGGGTGACGGTCCGGTGAGGCGCGCGTGTGACGGTCGGACCGTGACAACACGCAGAACAAATGATGTGAGACTGTTACAAATACAGAAAGAGGACGAAAGTTATGAAATATGTAAATAAACCTGTCCGGAAAAAGGACGCGATGCAGCTTGTGACCGGACAGCCTGTATACATGGACGATATCGCTCCGAAGGACTGCCTGATCGTAAAACTCCTGCGCTCCCCGCATGCGAACGCGATCGTGACTTCCTTGAATAAGACGGCTGCGATGAAAGTGGACGGGATCGAGGCGATCTATACCTGGGAAGATATCCCGCAGGACGCGAAGCGGTACACGCAGGCAGGACAGACATATCCGGAGATGAGTCCGTATGACAGACTCTTGATTGACCGGCATGTCCGCTACGTCGGGGATGTGGTCGCGATCGTTGCCGGTCGCGATGAAAAATGTGTGGACCGGGCATTAAAGCTCATTAAAGTCCAGTACGAGGTCCTGGAACCGCTCCTTGATTTCAGAAAGGCGAAGGACAACAGGATCCTGGTGCATCCGGAGGACAACTGGGAGAGTCTTGTTCCGGTCGGGGCGGACAATAAGAGAAATCTGTGCGCCCATGACGAATCGGGAGAGGGAGATATCGAGAAAGTATTGAGGGAGAGCGATGTTGTGATCGACCATGTCTATCACACGAAGGCATGTCAGCAGACGATGATGGAGACATTCCGGACGTTCTGTACGATCGACGCTTACGGACGCCTCAACGTGGTCAGCTCCACCCAGATCGTATTCCACTGCCGCCGGATCATCGCCAATGCGCTCCATATCCCGAAGTCCATGATCCGCGTCAGCAAGCCGAGGATCGGAGGCGGATTCGGTGCGAAGCAGACATCGATCAGCGAGGTTTATCCGGCTTATGTGACCTGGATGACAAAGAAACCGTCAAAGATCATCTTTACCCGCGAGGAGAGCATGACCGCCTCTACACCGCGCCATGAGATGGAAGTCCATGTGCGTCTCGGTGCAAGTAAGGACGGGATCGTCAACGGCATCGACATGTACACGCTGTCCAACACAGGCGCTTACGGGGAACATGGTCCCACAACGGTCGGACTTTCCGGGCATAAATCCATCCCGCTCTACGGGAAGGCGAAGGCATTCCGGTTTGTGAGTGATGTTGTATACACGAACGTGATGTCTGCCGGGGCGTACCGTGGATACGGGGCGACACAGGGACTGTTCGCGGTGGAGTCCGCGGTGAACGAACTTGCCGCGAAGCTTCACATGGATCCGTTTGAGATCCGCGAGAAGAACATCATCAAAGAGGGCGACGTGATGCCGGCCTATTACGGTCAGGTCAATACGAGCTGTGCGCTTGATCGCTGTCTTGCGCGTGTGAAAGAGATGATCCACTGGGACGAAAAATATCCGGTCCGCGATATGGGCAACGGAAAGGTCCGCGCGGTCGGCATGGGAATGGCGATGCAGGGATCCGGTATTTCGTCCGTCGATGTGGGAAGTGCCACGATCAAGGTGAACGACGACGGATTCTACACGCTGTCGATCGGTGCAGCCGATATGGGAACCGGCTGTGATACGATCCTGGCGCAGATCGCGGCGGAGGTTCTCGAGTGCTCTGTCGATGAGATCACGGTGTTCGGCGCGGACACGGATACTTCGCCGTATGATTCCGGTTCCTACGCGTCCAGTACGACGTATGTCACGGGAAAAGCGGTCGAAAAGTGTGCACTGCAGGTTCGGGAACAGATCTGCAAACTCGGTGCACAGATGATGAACTGCCCGGAGAATGAGGTCGTGTTTGACGGGAAGGTTGTACGGAGAGAGAAAAAGAGAGCAGCAGGCAGCAATGTTCCGGGCAGGAGTGAAGAAACAGACATAAAAACTGGTGCTGAGCTGGCTGCAAAAGACGGTGCTGGTAGTCCGGAAAATAGCGGATCCGCGGAATCCTCAGAAACTTCGCAGGTTTCCCTTGCAGATATCGCCACCGCCTCCATGTGCGGAAACGGGATCGCTCTCGAGGCGACCGTGACGAACAGCTCCCCGATCTCTCCGCCGCCGTTTATGGTCGGAGCCGCGGAGGTCGAGGTGGACCTTGAGACAGGTGAGACGAAGATCATCGATTATGCCGCCGCCGTCGACTGCGGAACGCCGGTGAACCCGAATCTTGCGAGAGTCCAGGCGGAAGGCGGGATCCTGCAGGGGATCGGAATGGCGCTCACGGAAAATATTACCTACAATAAACTTGGAAAGCTCGCGGAAAATTCCCTGATGCAGTATAAGATTCCGACCCGCGTGGATATCGGAAAGATCCAGGTCGATTTTGAGTCGAGCTATGAGAATGAGGGACCGTTCGGCGCGAAATCGATCGGTGAAGTCGTGATCAACACCCCGCTCCCGGCAGTGGCGGACGCGATCTACAATGCAACAGGGACAAGATTTTATGAGCTGCCGATCACGCCGGAGAAGATCGCGATGGCAGTGCTGGAATCGAAATGATTGACGGAATTCGGACAATAGAATGCGATATGACCATATGTTATAAACAAACTGTAACGATGAAGATCAACCGGGGCGAGAACATGAAAGAGCAGGTTTCGTGACAACAGAATAGGCGCGTCATCGGATTGCTCCGGGCAGAGAGAAAGCAGGGGCAGAGTATGACGAAGAAAATATGGGATTTCAGAAACTTCAGAGAACGAAAGAAAAAAGATCAGGGCGGATATTCCCTGGTGGAACTGATGGTAGTCATCGTCATCATGGTGATCCTTGCATCTGTGAGCATCGGAGTCTACAATGGATATGTGGAGCGCGCGAAGAACGCGGTAGCTTATGAAAAGGGACACCGGATCGCGGAGGCACTGAAGATCTGCGAGGCGGAGTACGGTCTTTCCGGAACAATCAGCCTGGATCGCCTGTCAGCGATTTCGGGAGATCTGATGAAGAAACCGAATGATCCGGACAGTCTCCTCTACGAATATGTGGGAGAGGACACGGATGACTGTACGGATTTTACGGTTTCCTTAAAGAAGATCGACACTGCATCGGTGGAGATCCAGGGATTCACTTACACAGCGGACACCTACGAGATCACATGGACGGAGGACGACGGTGTGGAAGTGACGATGAAATAACAGGGCTGATCATCCCGCATGTTTCCAGAAAATGGAACATCAGGCTGACGGCCAGGAGATCAGCACATCCGCCGGGACTTAAGTGCATGGCGATGTACTGTTCGTCCAGTGAAGACAATATTTCTTTGAATGAATCATTCGTGACAGCAGAGAGCAGGTGTTTTGCCTGCTCTTTGCTTTTTTTTGCGAGCTCCGGACCGCCGCGGTGCACCATGTTGGTGTCATCGACCTCCGAGATCAGGGTGAGGAGTGCCATGGCGGCCGCATCGTTTAAGGAAAAACAGGCGGCAAGCCATTTTTTGAGTGCCGGAAGTCCGATCCGGACAGCGGAAGGAAAACCAGCAGCAGCCTCTCCTCTGGCTCCCTGGATTCCGTAGGCGGAGAAGATTCGCTCGCCGTTCGACAAGGCGGATGGTTCAGCTTGTGGGGGATGATTTTTGGTGTCCATCGGCATAGAACCCCGGCTATCCTGCGAGTTTACATCAATGGAAGAAGCGTGGGACAGCTTGTTCTGATGATTGAAAAGTTTTGCCAGATCACCGAGGGAACAGCTTCCAAGCTTCCTGCATTCGCTGAGAACTTCCTCGGCCGGAAGCGGCAGACTCTTTCCTGCATGGACTTTTCCCAGCGCCCCGCAGAGGATCGCAGAGGCGAAGACAAGACCTTTGTGGGTGTTGATCCCGTGCGTGGCGGAGAACATGGCGGTCTCCGCGCGCTGCCCGGCATAGCGGAGCCGCTCAAAGATCTGTTCGTCCGCCTCGTCTGCATGGTCCCACCCGAGACAGAAAAATTCCCGGAACCATGGGATCAGGGAAGCGCTGCTGTCCAGAAATGTAAAAAAGTCCATATCCGAATGCGAACCGGAATTATTCCGGTCTACAAGTCCCGGCTTCGGGGTTGTTGAGACCTCGTAGAGCAGCCCGCGGACCGCCGCGGAGGCGGCAAGATCTGCCGAGCGGTCCCTGAAATGATCGTTAAAGAGTTTTGCCGTTTGCCACTGGATGAGTTCCATGGAATGGCGTTTTTGGGCCAGGCAGGTATTCGCATCCCCTCCGCACACCAGACAGGTGCGGGGAAGGAGATGAAGATCCTGCCGCTTTACGGAAACTCCGTCCAGTCCGCATACATCGAGATTGAAGAGACGGCCGAGCGGATGACTCTCCTCGATGGAGACGAGAAACTGTTTGACCGGGATTTCCGGGGAATCCAGGAGAAAAAAGGCGTGATCGCCGGTTGGCTCTTCACAGATCTTTGTATTTTTTATGGAGAAGCGGCCGAGTTTTTCCTGCAATTCCCGGAGTTCCTCGCGAAACGCGGCACGGGCGAAAGGAAACACTTTCACCGCTCCGGCAATATTTAAGGAAAATTCCACAAGGCAGGAGCCGTCTCCTGCGGAGAGCAGCTCCCACTTTTTCAGTATACGCCGGTCTCTTGCGGCGCGGAGTTCTTCGGAAGTCACCGGAGTGCCGGTGATCACGTCGGTCAGGTTCATGGATACCTCCCATGTTGTAAAAGAAGTAACTGTTCAGTAGGTCTGAAGGCAAAAATCCCGTCTGCGCAGCCGATTTGAAACGGATTCCTGCCTTAGTGTGTACTTTCAGCAGAAAACTTTTCTTTCAGATACTTCGCAGTACATTCCGGCACCAGGGAAAGTACTTCATCCGTTACGCCATGCTCGGCGAGGAGCTTGCGGACGCGGGAAGCGCTGATAACTTCCGGTTTTCCGTCCGGGTCTTCGGTGGTGATCCGGTCGATCTTTATGAAGGAGATCCCATAGCGGGGCAGGATCCGGATCATGGCTTCGTTATAATTTCTCGTCACCGGATCGAACGGTTCTTCCCCTGCAAAGCGCTTTTTAATATGAAGAAGCGGTGCGATCCGGGAGGCGAACAGGGTGATATCGAGCTCACTCTGGATCTTTGCGGCGTCTTCGCCTTCCTTTAAGAAATAGGTCGGGAAGGTCGCATTGGAGATCATATATGGGCCGGACGGATGAACGATGACGTTCGCAAGGTGGTCGGTTCCTTCGCGGACAAGGCGCAGGCGGTCCGCAAACGGGAACTGGGAGCGGTTTTCCTCGACCACAAAGATGTGGAGCAGGTCGCAGGCTCTGGCCGCGTAGGTGATCAGTGCAAGATGGCCTTTTGTGAACGGATTGCAGTTCATGACGATGCAGCCGATGTTGTCGGAATCTTCGGTTCCGGCAAGAAACTTTTTATAGAAATTGTCGAGTCCATTTTTCTTGTTTTCCAGCATCAGAACGGACTCTGTCTCCGCTAACGGATAGAATCCGCAGGAGGTAAAGAGTACCTTATTTTTCGGCCGGGTGATGACAAAAAGATCGTAATGACCGGCGGCAAAGCGGTTTTCCACAAGGCGGGAGACGAGACTTCCGAGCGCATTCTGCCCGCGCAGACTTTCATCGACCGCAAAACATTTCAAAAGATTCCCGGCACAGCATCCGCAGCCGGTCAGATTCTCATCGGCATCGAACACGCCGAATGCCGCCTCGATATCATCCTCATAATTTAAATGATGCTTTGCGAGAAAATCGGTCAGCATCTGTTTATCGTGAGCGAATCCAAGGGATAATTCATGAATACTTAAATCTGTCATAACGAAAACACCTCCAAAAATATTCAAGCCAAGCGCATGTTGCCATAACAGTTCTGCGGAGGCTGCTCAGGAAAGGTCCGCAGAAGGAAAGTGCTGTGGTAGCGGAAAGATGATCTTTCCGTGTACCTATAGTATAGTGGAAATGGGACAGGTTTTCCAGAGAAAAGGAGAGAAATTTGCCTGTAGCAATAAAATGTGGTACGATAATGAAAAATCAAACGAACGATACGAGGAACATAAGATATGCATATCTATTTTGCCCCGCTTGAGGGGATTACAACCTATCCATACAGAAACCTGCACCACAAATATTTTGGCGGTGTGGAGAAATATTTTACCCCGTTTCTGGCACCGGGACCGGAACAGGGGATGAGCGTGAAGGAGATGAGGGATGTATTGCCGGAAAACAATGCCGGGATACCGGTCGTTCCGCAGATCCTGACAAACAGGGCTGGGGATTTTCTTCTTGCATCGAAGAAACTCTCAGAGATGGGATACCGGGAGATCAACCTGAATCTCGGATGTCCGTCCGGAACGGTCACGGCAAAGAAGAAAGGTTCCGGATTTCTTCTCTACCCGGATGATCTGGACCGCTTTTTTGATGAGGTGTTTTCGGATGCTGCAGTGCGGAATGGTGAATTCCTCGTTTCGGTAAAGACACGGATCGGGAAGAATGAGGTGGAAGAGTGGCCGGAACTCATGCAGGTTTATAACCGCTACCCGATCCATGAACTGACGGTCCATCCCCGGATCCAGAAGGAATTTTATAAAGGAACCCCGCATCTCGATGTGTTTGCGGACATTTTGAAGGAGAGCAGGAATCCGGTCGTGTATAACGGGGATCTGTTTACCGTGGAGAAGGTAAAAGAATTTCGGGAAAAGTTTCCAACAGTCGGGACGGTCATGATCGGGCGTGGACTGATCCGGAATCCGGCGTTGGCGGAGATGATCTTGCAGGAAGAGACGGAAGCTTGTACGGATCGTCTTGAAAACGGAGTTAGGATTTTTGAAGCAGATGGGCAGTTACAGACTCAAGGGAATAGAAACAAAGGGGACATCCTGCCGAGGATCCGCGAGTTCCATGACGCCCTCTTTGAACACTACCGCGAGACCATGTCCGGCGACCGGAATCTTCTGTTCCGGATGAAAGATCTCTGGAGCTACATGCTGGCAGAAGTGCCGGACAGCGAAAAACTCGCCAAAAAGATCCGTAAATCGCAGCATGTGCCGGAATATCTGGCGGCGGTGGAGGAAGTATTTGCAAGATGGGATGCAAACAGATAGTCGGAAAGGAGGCCACTATGCAGTTACTGATCAAACAAAGAGTCTTCTCATGGACCGATACCTATGACGTCTATGATGAACATGAGAACCCAAAGTATTTCGTAAAAGCGGAATTTTTTGCGCTGGGGCATCAGATCCACGTGTATGATAAGAGTGGAAAGGAAGTTGGCATGGTGAAACAGCGGCTGTTTGCGGTTTTGCCGTGTTTTGATATCGAAATCGGAGGAAAAGAGGCCGGAAGTGTTCAGAAAGAATTTTCCTTTTTCAAGCCGCGCTATGAGTTGGATTACAACGGATGGCGGTGTGAGGGAGACTTTCTGGCGTGGGAATATGATGTCTATGAGGCGTGCTGTGTGGCGGTCCATATTTCAAAAAAGCCGTTTCAATGGGGCGATACCTATGTGATCGACATCGTGGATCCGAAGGATGAGGTCATGGCGCTCATGCTGGCGATCGCGATCGATGCGGCGAACTGTACGAAATAGATGAGATCATGTCATTCAGCACAAAAATACGAAGAGAGCAGCAGGAGGAATAAGATGGATACAGAAAAACAGCCAAAAGAAACATTCGTAGAACAGATGGAGCGCGTAAACCGCACCAATCCATTCATGATCCACAACAACATCCGCGCAGTCGCTTTGTCCGAGGACGCAGCCGAAGTGTGTGCGGAGGTTACGGAGGATTCCTTAAATGCCATGCAGACAGTCCACGGCGGACTGATGTTTGTGATGGCGGAGATCGCAGCAGGACTTGTGACGAGGAATGACGGAAGAAAATACGTGACACTGGACAGTTCGTTCCGGTTCCTCCGCGGCAGCAGCGCGAAGAAGCTCCGCGGAGTCGCAAAGATCACGAAGCGAGGAAAAACCGTCTGCTTCACAAAATCCCAGGTGATGGAGTCGGAAACCGGGAAGGTGCTGGCAGAGGGAGAGTTTACGTTTTATTGTATGGGAGAGTAAGACAGAAGCAAGAGAAAGATGTGACTGTGATATGCATTCTGATAAAGAATGGGAAATGCTGTCGGCCATCCGCAGAAGCCGCCGACAGTATGTCCTGCAAAGTAGGGGGTATCGAAAGTAGAATATTATCAATGATTTGTCAGGATTTCTTTTCTGTGGTGCCAGGAAAGAAATCCTGTTTTGTTTACCGGTTAAGCATTCGTTCCGGCCTAGTTGCTGCGCAGCTTCTCAACAAACTCTTTCAGCCGTTTGCATCCCTCTACGATGTTCTCATAGCTGTTTGCAAAGGACATCCGGATATAGTGATCGCCCTCGGTTCCGAACACATCGCCCGGGACCATGGCAACTTTGGCGTTCTCGAGCAGCAGCGGTGCAAACTCCTGTCCGGTCATGCCGAGTTTCTCGATGTTGATGAAGATATAGAATGCACCTTTCGGGCAGCGGCAGCTCAAACCATCGATCTCATTGATGGCTTTAACTGCGTAATCGCGGCGTCTCTGGTATTCTTTTACCATGTCATTGACTTCCTCTTTCTCCTCGCGGAGTGCGACAACACCGGCTTTCTGAACGAAAGAGGTCGCGCAGGTAACGACATGCTGGTGAAGCTTATTGACAGTTTTTACGATGTCCTCATTGCATGCAGCGTATCCGAGACGCCATCCGGTCATGGAATATGCCTTGGAGAAGCCGTTTAAGGTGATTGTGCGCTCCTTCATGCCCGGCAGAGATGCAATGGATACATGATCCTCTTTCGCATAGGTCAGCTCTGAGTAAATCTCATCTGAAATAACAAACAGATCTTTCTCAAGGATGATCTCAGCAATCTTCTCCAGATCTTCCCGCTCCATGATGGCACCGGTCGGGTTGTTTGGGAACGGCAGCACCAGAATTTTTGTCTTTGGGGTGATCTTTTCCAGTAATTTCTCCGGAGTTAAGCGGAAACGGTCTTTCTCCTCCAGCTCGATCGGCACAGGGACACCGTCTGCCAGCACACAGCACGGTGTGTAGGACACGTAACTCGGCTGTGGGATCAGCACTTCATCTCCCGGATCGATCATGGCGCGCATAGCCGCATCAATGGCTTCGCTGCCGCCCACTGTCACCATAATCTCATGGTCCGGGTCATAGCAGATATTGCAGCGCCGCTCCAGATAGTTGTGGATCTCAATCTTTAAGTCCTTTAAACCTGCGTTGGAGGTATAAAAGGTACGTCCCTTTTCCAGAGAGTAGATGCCCTCCTCGCGAATGTGCCACGGCGTGTCAAAATCCGGCTCACCCACACCAAGGGAAATCGCATCCTTCATCTCACTTACGATATCAAAAAATTTTCGTATCCCGGACGGCGGGATGGAAACGATCTTTTCATTTAATGGGTTTCTCACGGTGTAATCAGCATCCTTTCATCCTGGACCTCATCGCAGAGGACTGTTCCGTGGTCCTTATATTTTTTCAGTACAAAATGGGTTGCCGTGCTTAAAACAGAATCAAGCGGAGCCAGCTTGTCAGAAACAAACTGCGCTACCTGGCGCATGGTCTTGCCCTCGATAAATACGGTGAAATCGAAAGCACCGGACATTAAGTATACTGCATTCACCTCGCTGTACTGGTAAATGCGTTCCGCGATCTTGTCAAAGCCCATGCCGCGCTGGGGAGTTACCTTTACCTCGATCAGCGCAACCACTTTTTCCTCACTGGTGTTGTCCCAGTTGATCAGGGTGTGATAACCACAGATAATGTGTTCTTTCTCCATCTCGGCAATCTCATTGGCGACCGCGACTTCGCTCTCCCCTAAAAGAATCGCCAGGTCATGGATATCGATTCTGCTGTTCTTTTCGATTACCGCCAAAATTTTCTCTCTCATTTTTTGATTGCCTCCTTGTATAGTTGTATCTATGTGGAATCCCGATTT
>ERZ832973.1755-NODE-1755-length-14873-cov-11.810771_pt1 | contig 14873 bp, 16 predicted proteins | sample MGYA00519950_ERZ832973 | MGnify/ENA primary metagenome ERZ832973 (study PRJEB31850, sample SAMEA3708734) | human gut metagenome | biome: human gut; feature: human-associated habitat; material: faeces | place: China | collected 2014 ... | reverse complement strand
AACCCACGTATCCAGCTTGGAAGGCTGGTGTTCTACCATTGAACTACACCCGCAGGAAAACTTTGTTTTATTTTTGCTGACTTGAACATTATATCTCATATCCGTTCATCTGTCAACAACTTTTTTATCTTTTTTTCGATAAAAATCGGGGTGACAGGATTCGAACCTGCGACCCCCTGGTCCCAAACCAGGTGCTCTAGCCAAGCTGAGCCACACCCCGGAATTTCTGCGAAGCATTTGAAAAGCAAAAGTTCACTAAATGCGTTTAAAATTATACCGTGAACGCGATAGATTGTCAACCATTTTTTTGAAATCTTCCAATAAAATTGCAGTCCACGTTACCCTCCAAGCCATTAAAACCCGCGACCGTCACTGCAGTCAGCGGGAAGCTTCTGACTAAGGACCTCGATCCAGGCATCTACTTTTTCTTAACTCGCAGGTATAACTGTTTCAGCAAAGGGTGACTGTATTCTCGACACTACCAGCGGTGATCTTCCGCCCAGGAGTGCCTTGATCCGGGGATCTGGCTCCTCTTAGCTCGCGGGTGACTGCGTTGGGACGCAGAGACCGCACTGTCTGAGCGAAGCGAGTTTGCGGTATCTGTGTCCCGCCCTTAGCAGTCTCCCGGGAGCTTAGCGGAACCATCCCCGCATCCCTGGGCGCTCCTGGGCGGAAGCTCACCGCGTACTCTCGCTAACACTGCGATCCAGTCAAAATCTTTCTTCACCCTCTCGCCAACACCATATCTCAGTCACACCCCGTCTAATACAACCCAGACGGAATATCCCGATCCTGATCCACATAACAGACCGTATAATGTGCCTCCCCATTCCGGTCGATCTCCATCAGCATATACGATGGTTTTCTCCCGTCCTGTCTCGGATAAGAAAGACTTCCCGGATTCAGCACCACAAGCCCATCCTCACAGTACTCCAGATGCGGCTTGTGGGTATGGCCAAACATGACAATATCCACCTTTCTGGCTCTCGCCTCTTCCTTGATCGTCTCCAGCTCAAACGATACGCCGTACATGTGACCGTGAGTCAGAAATGCCCGGTATTTCCCGATGGAGATCTCCTTCTCCTTGTCTGTCTGGGAAAAGAAATCATTATTTCCGCGCACAACATGGATCACGCAGTTATCATTATTCACCCATTCCTTAAAATAGATCTCGCTGCCCTCGGTATCCCCCAGATGGATCAGCATATCGAACGGGGACTGTTTTTCAATAATTGCCCTGAGATTTCCATCTCTTCTGTGGGTATCGCTCACGATCAGAATTTTCATACCTTACTCTCCGATTTCTTCTGCAAGACATTTTTTCATCGCCCGAAGCGCTTTACCGCGGTGGCTGATGGCATTCTTCTCATCCATAGTGATCTCCGCCGATGTCTTCCCGTATTCCGGAAGCATCAGGATCGGATCATAGCCGAATCCGCCGGCACCAGCCGGTTCATGCGCAATCACGCCTTCCATCGTTCCCTCCGCTGTCAAGGTTCTTCCATCCGGAAGGACCGCTGCGATCACACAGACGAAGCGCGCCGTGCGCTTCTCCTCCGGGACACCGTCCAGACGATGGATCAGATTCCAGTTCTTGATCTCATAGGAAGTCTTCTCCCCCATATACCGCGCGGAGTAGACGCCCGGCTCCCCGTTTAAGGCATCGATCACAAGCCCGGAATCATCCGCGAGAACGATCCCACCGGTCTTCTCCCAAACAGCTTTTGCCTTAATTAACGCATTTGCCGCGAATGTATCTCCATCTTCCACAATATCAACATCCACGCCTGCCTCCTTCATCGACAGGATCTCCGCTCCGAGGTCCTTTAAGATCTCACGGATCTCCCGCATCTTTCCGGCATTTGATGTTGCAAAAACAATCTTATGTTCCATGTTCTTCTCACTTTCCAATGATCCTGCTGTAGGCTTTCAGGCACACGTTGCATCCCTTTGACTCTTCGGTCCGCTCCCATGTGCCGCCATCAAAACTAATATACCCCTCACCGTCACTTATGTCAACATTTCCTGTCCGCCCGCTGCCTGCATACTCCACCGCCACCGGCTGCGTTGTCCCCGGCGTGTGGATCTTAACTGCCACAGCGAACGGCTCTCCTGCATTCACCGTCTGCGGTTTTGCCAGGCGGACCGTATAAAATCCTGCATCCGTGACCATGCCGAATGCCAGGACTTTTCCACTGTCCACCTGAAATTTCACACCGTTTTCCACATGTTCACGGAAACTGTCCCCGTCAAACACATACACTTCGTATTCCGTGTCCGGCGCCGTGGCATAAAATCCCACTGCCTCCAGCGTCTCCTCCGACTCTGCTGTATACACGTTCGCCATCCATGCGTCCGGCTCTCCATAGCCCATCTGACCGGTCCATCCGCAGAGATCACTCTGGTAATTCCTGTCATAATTATCCGACGGCTCGATCCCGCGATAGGAGATACTGCTCTCCGCGATCCGGCTGTCCTCGTAGGAGACATGAAAAAATCCACCATCCCCAAAGGTTTCTCCCCAGCTGTTGATGCAGAGAAACGCCCCGTCCGACTCCGGAGCTGATGCGAACTTTTCCTTCGGATAATCGTCATCCCAGCCGATGATCACGGTGTCATGGTTCGGCTCCTCACTGCCTTTATAACAGACATTTCCGTCGCCCCCACGGTTTTCCGCCGGAAGATAGAGCGATGTCTGGACGCCTCCGTATAAAAATACCGCCCGTTTTACCGCGCCATAATCCTTCGCTTGCAGGATCCTGATCTCCTGGACATGACAGACCGGTGCAAGACCGTCCGGTGAGGTGCTGTCCCCATATGGATCGTCCGCCTCCGAGACAGGTCCCTGCCAGGCGAGGAGGTAGGCCATCGCCATACTGTAATCCCCGCCGGAATTCTGACTGATTCCGAAGCTGTTGTGGATCGACATATGGTCCGCCGAGAGCGGCACTGCCATGGATTCCGGCATGGACGTCTCCACCGCCTTTAATGCCGCGAATGCCCAGCACGTACCGAGATCTCCCTGGTCGGAAACACGGATCGCCCGGTGTTCCCTCAGATCGTAGGATGACGGGAGTTCTATAAACTCCTGCTCCCCGGATCCATCTGCGGAAATTTCACTGTCCGCATCCATGTATTTCCGGTCAGCTCCCGTTTCATCTGTACTGTTCGCTCCGGCATCCGTCAGTGTTTCTTCCCCATCAGCTGCAGCGTCAGAATTCTCCGTGACGCTCAGATCAGGCTTCTCTGCGCTGTTTTCCTGATGGTCATCGTCCACTACGAGGTCGATCCCTGTCTTTGCCAGATCCAGGATTTCTGTCCTCGCAGCAAAAACCATGCCTGCTGCCAGCACTGCGACCGCTCCGGGCCACAGACCGCTCCCACGTCTTTTCCTTCTTCGGCTTCTCATCTTCTCCGTCTTACCCACATTCCGCCTGCAATCGGCATTTTCCCTGTCCTGCATGGCAGGTTACGATCAAAAATCCATTCCTGGTCGGCTGCGCCGATGGGATTTTCACCTTCAAGCCTGTGCTTTATTACGGTCAGCGCAACAAGTGCGCAGACCTGCTGAGCAGTTATCACTGCTCTTCTTTTCTCTCCTCACGTTTCCTTGCCGGTGGCTTCGGTCCCAGGAACTGGTAGAAATACGTCTTCATCATACCATTATAGATCTTCCGGTTCTTATCCGCCTTGCGTCCGAAATAGCGCTCGGTATCTTCATACGCCGTGATGATATAAGCTGACCAGGAATCAAGCGCCGCGAAACGCTCTCCGATCGTCTTATATAACTCCGGCAGGTTCTTCTTCTCCTCGATTCGCTCCCCATACGGCGGGTTTGTGATCAGGAATCCGTATTTTTTCGGATGGCTGAGCCCACTCACCGGACGCTGCTGGAAATGGATCAGTTCGTCCACGCCTGCTGCCTTCGCGTTCGCTCTCGCTGCACGGATGATGTCCCCGTCAATGTCGTAGCCCTGGATATCCGTCTGGACAGAAAGATCCACAAGATCGTTCGCCTCGTCCATCGCATCATACCAGCATTTTCTCGGGATCAGATGTTTCCAGTCCTCGGAGAGGAATTCCCGGTTCATGCCCGGCGCCATATTCGCTGCGATCATCGCCGCCTCGATCGGGAAGGTTCCGCTTCCGCAGAACGGATCCACGAGGATCCGGTCGCTCTTCCACGGAGTCAGCATGATGAGTGCCGCCGCCAGCGTCTCCGTGATCGGCGCCTTACTTGTCAGGGTCCTGTAACCGCGCTTATGCAGGGATTCTCCGGTCGTGTCAAGCGCTACCGTCACCGTGTCCTTGTGAAGGAATACGCGCAGCGGGAAGCTTGCACCGCTCTCCGGGAACCATTCGATCCCATATGCCTTTTTCATCCTCTCGACCATGGCTTTTTTCATGATGGACTGGATATCGGACGGGCTGAAGAGCTTGCTCTTAATGGAGGAAGCTTTCGCGACCCAGAATTTCGCATCCTTCGGGAGATATTCCTCCCACGGGATCGCGCGGGTCCCCTGGAACAGTTCCTCGAAAGTCTCTGCATGGAAACTGCCGACCTTTAAAAGTACGCGCTCCGTTGTTCTGAGGAAAATATTGGCACGGCAGATCGCCTCCGCGTCGCCGATAAATGTCACACGCCCGTCTTCCACCTGGCTGACCTCATATCCAAGGTCCAGGATTTCTTTTTTCATCACTGCCTCCAGGCCGAAATGGCATGGGACGATCAATTCAAATGTATTCAATCTGATTTTCTCCGTTCTGATGTATCGCGCAGCTGCTCACGTAACTGTTCAGTACCCTCACACCTACAGGAACAACCTCCCCCGGAGCTTCCCTTCGGATGCATGGCAACTTACGAGCAAAAATCCATTTTAAATTCGCAGCCACTTTATTTTCATAGTTTCATTCCATCCGTATCGTTCGCCGGATGGCTGTATTCCATTTAATTTTAAGGGTTCGCAGTCACCCTGTCAATCCCTGTAAAACTACAATCCAGGCTTCCTGTCCACGGTACAGGAGTTTTCTGACCATGCAAAGCACCCGTGACCGTGACCATATCATGCCAAGCATTCCATCCGGAATTTTTTTCGATAATCGACAGTCCTACCCTGCCAAATCATCACTTTCTTTTCTTCCGGAACTTTTACTCCCGGCATCCCACATAATATTTTCCCCTGTAATAATGCAGTCCTCCCAGTGCATTCACCGCATCATACCCGCGTCCCGCGAGTTCTCTCGCCGCGAGCAGGCTCTGACCTCCGTAGGCGCAGTAGATGACCACAGGACGGTCTTTTGTGATCTCTGCCTCCACTTCATCCAGCTGTTCATAAGGCAGGTTCACAGCCCCCAGGAGATGCCCTGCCTCATATTCCTTCTGTTCCCGCACATCCAGCAACGTGAATGTCCGCTCCCCGTCCAGAAGTTGTTCCAGCTGCTGCATCGAGATCGTCCGAAACATATTCCTTCTCCTGAAACATATCCTTAATTTAAAATATGCCGGGCGGCCCGGACATGGTTCCTTTCTGCACAGTCAATTCCAGCACATTTCAATGCTTTATGCAGCTGCCGTGGACCGTTCTGTGTCCGCATAACGTCTGAAATCATATACCTTTCGTCTGCAATAACCGCAAAAATGGCGGCAGGATCACCCCACCGCCATTCTTATCAGATCTGACTGTTCGACCACGCAATCTTTCCACACAGCTTCCTGCACAGTCAGACCGCCGCATCTTTTTTATCTTTTGCAGTTTCTCCCATTGTCCGTAGAGTCCTTAGAACTGTTCTTCGAACGGTTCTGACTGTTATTCTCCGAACGGTTCTGGCTGTTTCTGCTCTGGTTCTTTGTCTTGTCGTAAGTCTCAGACCCACTGTTTTTCATGTTGTCATCCATATCATAGCTGTTTCTTGCCATTTTTTCGTACCTCCTGGAGTTGTTGTTCCACGGCCGCCTGTAAGACGCACCGGCGGAAATATTTTGCTGCGGCATCCTCTGCCGCACCTGCATTCTCTAGTATGGTCCGAACCTGAACTTTTATGCACCGCTGTCCATGATCTTTTCAGGCAACATCTTTTATGCCGTTTCCCCAAAAAGCACTTTTAATTTTTTCATACAATGAAAGAAAGCCGGGATCAGGAACGCATCCGCAAAGATCCATGCAAGCGGACTCGCAAAACATGCCGGAAGGAATCCGAACACCGGAACAAAGCAGAAGCCAACGAGAGACCGTGCAGCCATCTCGCAGACACCGGCCAGGATCGCAAACGTCGAAAATCCCATTCCCTGGATCGTAAAGCGGACCACATTCACAAACGTCAGTGGAATGTAGAACATACTGTTTCCGATCAGGAACATCGCCACACGACCGATGATCTCCGTCTGATCCGCGTCCATAAAGAGAAGCGCGATATACTTTCCGCCAAAGAACAGGATCACAAACGCGATCAGGGAGTAGACGATACCGATCAGGCTTGCCGCCTTCAGTCCCTCTTTCACACGGTCAAGCTTCTTCGCACCCACGTTCTGTCCCGCGTAAGTCGCCATGGTTCCACCCAGAGCATCAAACGGACAGCAAAAGAACATACTGACCTTGCTTCCCGTAGAAACGGCCGCAACCGCCATAGAACCCAGAGAATTTACCGCAGTCTGGAGCACAACGCTGCCGATGGCCGTGATGGAATACTGAAGTCCCATAGGAATCCCCATGCTGCAGAGTGTGCCGAGCATGCGTCCGTCCGGCTTCCACTCTTCGTCTTTCATATGAAGGATCGGATAGTGCCGGATCATGTAGATCAGACAGAGCACTGCCGAAATTCCCTGCGAGATTACCGTAGCCAGAGCCGGTCCGCCCACACCCATGCCGAGTCCCAGGATCGTAAAGAAATCAAGACCGATGTTCAGGAGGGACGATAACAGCAGAAAATAGACCGGGGTCTTGCTGTCGCCGAGGCTGCGGATAATTCCCGCCAGCATGTTATAAAGGTAAGTGACCGGAATTCCAAGGAAGATCACAAAAATATAATCATATGCGCCCTGAATAATATCCTCCGGCGTATTCATCCACTGTAAAATATTCATGCAGAGTGCACCTACGACCGTCGTCATGACCACCGCGAACACCGCTGAAAGCCATCCGGCATTCGCCACGAACTTTCTCATTCCCTTGTAATCTCCCGCGCCGAACTTCTGCGCCACCGGAATCGCAAATCCGCTGCAGGCACCGGTACAGAAACCGATGATCATAAAGTTGATCGACCCCGTCGATCCAACCGCCGCCAGAGACGATACTCCCAGACATTTTCCGACAATGATCGTGTCTACCATGTTATAAAACTGCTGAAAAAGAAATCCCAGCAGCATCGGAACCGCAAAGCTTAAGATCAGCTTCATTGGCGATCCGACTGTCAGATCCTTTACCTCACTTTTCTGCATATGTAATTCTCCTGTGTCTCAAATTTGAAATATCCTGTATCAAAATTTCATATTTTGCCAAACTTTGATGTATTATAAATCAGTGATAACAAAATGTATATGCATCAAAGCACCAAAAAAGTGTACGATTTTACTTTTAGATTCGTCAAAAGCGCTTTTAAACATAAAGGATGTTAGACCATACAATGATTTAACATCCTTTATATTATCCACTATTCCGTTTGTACAAAGTTCTCTACTCTTTTTTTTACATCATCATGTTCATCCATAAGTTTCTTTGCCTCTTTTGCATCATGCCGCGCAATTGCGTCTGTGATAAGAAAATGATAATAAATTCCACCAAGAAATCCAAATTTATCATTTCCATATGTCAGCATATTAGGATTTCCCAATATTTGATGTATTATATTTGAAATAATCGGATTTCCATATGCCTCGGCAATCGTTATATGAAATTCCATTTCCTTCTGATTATATAACAAAGAGTTCCCAATTGCGTTATGTTGTTCATAGTTAATCTGACGAAGTTTCTTAACCAGCTCCGGTGTCGCATTTTGAGCTACCGCATATGCAATCTCCGGTTCTATGAGTTTTCTCGCTTGTAGCCAGGTCAGATAATTTTTCATCTCAATTTTTTCTACCGACCCACTTGCATTGAGTATTCGTTGATCCGGAAGATATACCTGATCTAAGCATACAAATGTTCCTTTTCCCCGCTCACTTTTAAGTATTCCCAAAACATTGTATCTTTGAATTGCACTGCGAATACTGGTACGGCTATATCCCAATTCTCTACACAATTCATTTTCCGATGGTATTTTTTCTCCAATCGCCCAACTTCCATCATCAATTTTACTCTTCATGTATTGCATAATATGATCTATCACATTTTCAGGTTTGTCCATATATATAACTCCTTTTAAATGAGTTTTTATGTCTCTATTCTAAATGTATAGATTCTAAAACGCAAGTCCTTACGAAAAAATGCTTATCTTATGCTACCAGCGTTGGAAGAAATGTTGATATTGCCGGAATATATGCCACAAGCATCATTACAATGAAGAAAAGAAGAATCAACGGCCACATTTCTTTTACGAGCTTCGCCAAGGAGATCTGACCAACCGAACTTGCAATAAAGAGAGTCGCACCGACAGGCGGAGTAATTCCACCGAAAATAAATGTCAGAACCATAACCATTCCAAAATGAATCGGGTCAAATCCGAAGCTCGCCGCCAATGGCTGGAAGATTGGTACCATAATGATTGCCGCCGGAGTCGTATCCATAAAGCAGCCGATGATCATCATAGCGAGGATCATTAGGAACATAATAATATAAACGTTTGTTGTAAGTCCAGAAATCCATATGCTTAACTTATTCGGAAGCTGTAAAATCGCAATACAATAGCTGAAAGCACTTGTTGCTGCAAAAATTAGAGAACTCTGTCCAACTGTAAACGCTGTAGATTTAATTGTTTCGATCATATCATGAAAATGAAATTCTCTGTAATAAAATACACCAATAATAACGCCATACAGACCAGCGACAGCACCAGCCTCTGTTGCGGTAAACACACCTGATAATGTACCGCCAATAATAATCACTGGCATAATCATAGCCGGAATGGCATCCTTCGCTGCAACAAGAAGATTATGGGAATTAAACTTTGGCCGATAGTTACCATCGCAGTTCTCCGGATCAGTCTTTGCTTTATAAAGACAATATATCATTTGTGATACGGATACCATAATTCCAGGAATCATTCCAGCCACAAACAATTTACCACAAGAAATCCCCGTAATAGAAGAATAAAGTACCATTAGAATGGACGGAGGGATAATGGAACCAATCGTCGCTGACGCACATGTAATAGCTGTCGAATATGATTTGCTGTATCCTGCCTCCGTCATCCCCCCAATCTCCATGACGCCTAAAGAAGCAACGTCTGCAGAAGTTGAACCCGAAATTCCCGCAAACATAGTTGATGCGAGGACATTTACCAAAGCAAGACCGCCTGGCAAGAATCCTACAATTTCTGAGGCGAATTTAAAAATTCTTCTTGTAATTCCACAGCGGTTCATAATTTCTCCTGCGAAAATATATAACGGAATCGCCATCAAAGTAAAAGAATCAGCGCCAGCAAACATGCGTTGCGGAATTGTGAGGATATCAGTTCCTCTCGTTAGCAGATACAGCATGGAAGAAATTCCCATAACAGCTGCAACCGGAACTCCAATCAGAAGGAGTGCAAAAAAAGATATCAACAATACTGACATATTTACATTTCCTCCTCAATATTTTTCTTATGTTTTTTCAATCCCAAATGAAATTCTATTATGTTAATAGCAGATTCTAATACAATACCCGCACATCCAAATGCCATAATTCCGTATGGAATCGCCATTGGAATTTTCATTGCCGATGAAGAAACCGAAATATTCAGTATTGCCATACGACACGTATATATTGTGGTGATTCCAAAAAACACCACCATTAAAAAACGTCCAAATTGTGCAATTATTTCCTGTATCTTTTCAGGGAACATGCCTGTGAAAAAATCCACATGAATATGACGATCCTCCCTCGTTGTAAAGATTGCTCCCAAGAATATAATCGATACGAAACAATAACGTCCCATTTCCACAGAAAAGACAATCGGGCTATTAAAGAAATAACGCATAATAACATTCAGATTGGTTATTCCAAACATCATCAAAAACAAAAAAATAATTACCCATAACAATAATTCATCTATGACTTTCTTTACCCTCTTCAACATTTCCATCGCGAAATTCCTCCACTGACATCAAACAGAATATCCCTAAAAAAATCAGGTGGGCAGACTTGACACCGCCCACCTGTACATGCGAATCAATATTCACAAGTTTTATCCAAAATCACTTATTCTTCTGTACCAGCTCAAATAATTTCTTTGCCTCGTCGGACTGCATAAAATCATATGCGTTGTAATCAATCATCGCGCGCATGGATTCAACATCAGAATCAACGAATGTCATCTTTTCTTCCAATGCCTTACGGTTTTCAGCATCAGAAGTCTTGGTAGATTCCAAACCATAATGGGAGGCGTCCAGACCCGCCTGCAATAATAAGTTCTTTTCATCATCGTTTAATTTATCGAAAACAGATGCCGACATTGAGAATGTTGTAGGAGCGTTCAGATGGTTTGTCTTATTGAAGTATGGTGCAACCTCAAACCACGACAAATGTAAACAGCCATCCGGAGTATTCTCAACGCCATCTACGACGCCAGTATCTATTGCTGTGTAAATCTCACCAGTTGCTAACGGAGTTGGAGCTGCCCCTAACATACGGAATGTATCTACATACAGGGAAGATTCCGGAACTCTCATCTTGAATCCCTTTAAATCATCAACACTATTGATTGGTTTTGTTGTGTACATATTACGAAATGCCATTACATAATATCCAAGGTTCTGTACTTTCGCAACGTTGCGAAGCTGTTCAGACGCGTATTCGCCCGCCTCGCTTTCAAGCACTTTTTGTACCTGATCATAATCATCATACATATACGGAAGAATCAGTGCGCCTAACTGAGGAATAGAGTTTACATAGAATTCAACTGCAATTACTGCCATATCCAGTGTACCGGCCGTTAATGCCTCCAGATTCTGCGCCTCAGTTCCCAGTGCAGAGCCCTCAAATACATCTACTTTCATCCTTCCATCAGAAAGCTCTTCTACTTTATCAGCAAAATGGTGAGTCACATCTGCCAGTGCGCTTCCGCTAGGTGCTGTTGTTGATAAAGAAAATGTATGTTTTTCAACATTTGATGCATCAAACTGATATGTGTAGTCTTCTCCCTCCGATGTTTTCTTTGTCTCATTGGTTTCTGCTTCTGATGAGATTTCCGCAGTTGCCACAGTTGTCTGGGATGTCGTCGTAGTTGACGCATTGTTTAGACATCCTGTCATGGACATTGCCGCCATTGCCGCTGCTAAAACGATTGCCAATTTTCTTTTCATAACATTCCCTCCATTGAGTTTTTGCATTTATTTGTAATACAAGTTAATAGTACCACGTCTCATGTTGTGTGTCAATATTCCAACGTCGCTCTGCGTATTTTTATGCATATAGTGCATTATTCTCCCATTTTTTTGGACATTATGCACTATTTTTATCTTTTTTTGTTTTTTGCTTGTCTTTTATTCGAAAATCATTTATAGTGAACTTGTATTACCTATATTGTATTTGACTTCATAAGGAGGAAATATTATGCTTCCAAAAATCCGTTCCGTCCAGGTCATCGAAACTGCTCCCGGCGGTATCAATCTTCTCGTTGTAAAAGTAGAAACAACCGAACAAGGCTTATACGGTCTTGGCTGTGCTACCTTTTCATATCGTACAGCTACTATTAAAAATCTGATTGAACAGTATATTGAACCATTACTGATCGGTCGTGATGTAGACCGTATCTCCGATCTCTGGCAGCTTATGCATCAGAATGCATACTGGAGATCTGGTCCAATTGAAAACAATGCGATCTCCGGTGTTGACATGGCGCTCTGGGACATCAAGGGAAAAATGGCAAATATGCCCGTCTATCAGCTATTGGGCGGGAAACTCCGAGACGGTATCCCGGTATACCAGCATGCTGACGGTGGAACCATCGAAGAACTGATTGATAATGTTGAAAAGTATCAGGAGATCGGGCTTCGCTACGTGCGATGCCAGAACGGAATCTACGGTGGAACTCCATTCGGCGAGACTCCGAAGCAGGCAGCAAAAGGCGCTCAGATCGGCACCTACATTGATTCTCCGGAATACATGCAGAACACAATTAAAATGTTCGAAAAGCTTCGTTCCCACTTCGGTGATTCTCTGGAGTTCATCCATGATGTCCACGAACGCATCAATCCGATCGAGGCACGACGTTTTTGTAAAGAAATGGATCAGTTCCGACTATTCTTCTTAGAAGATGTCGTTTCACCGGAAAATATCAGCTGGCTGAGAGAGATCCACAACTACTGTACAACGCCTTTAAGCCACGGCGAACTGTATGTGAATAACAATGAATGGCACAATGCCGTGATCGATCGAAGCGTCGATTACCTCCGCGCTCACATTTCCGATATTGGAGGAATCACTCCTGCGCTCCGCATGGCCGCGTTCGCCGCAGAGTTCGGCGTTCGTACCTGCTGGCACTGTCCGCCGGATCTGTCTCCGGTTGCAGCTTCCGCGCTTATCAATATTGATCTTGCGATCCCGAACTTTGGTCTTCAGGAGTGGAGCGGAGTCCGGACATATGACTTCCTTCAGCAGAGTAAAGGCCACGACGCGGATGAAGCGCTGCATGAAGTATTTAAAAACATGCCGGAGTACGGAAATGACGGCTTTGTATACGGAAATGATCTTCCGGGTCTCGGCGTAGAGATCGACGAAGAAGCCGCTAAGAAATACCCGCCGGCACATCCGGTAACCACATGGACACAGACAAGAAACTTTGACGGTTCCCTCCAGACACCGTAGTTTAAGTTTTTAGAGGTGAGAAAAATCCCCATTTCTCACCTCTTTTTCATATCCGCACTCACAGTCTCTCCATTACAATCGTCATTTCTGGTGACTTATCCCATTTTCCCCGACCCGTCAAAGTTCTTCTTTACAATCTTCCCATTTCATGATACTGTAATGGCATCAGAGCGCCAACCGCCCTGAAAATCAAACAAACATGCAGAGTAGACGTGTGCGCGTCAAGTGCCCGCCAGACAGGGAGTTGCTGGCAGGACGAAGGGAATTTCCCGCGGTGCACATATCGCATCCCGCTGCATCAGAAGATAGCTCCGTATATTATCTCCTGTTGTGGTCTGAGAATCTGCAAAGGAGGTATTTTTTTATGCAAAAAAGCTCAAGCGACCTCTTTTCCAGGATCTTTGAATCATCCCGTGAATTTAAGAAGGTCACCACCATCACTACCTGCGCCATGTTCGGCGCACTATCCGTTGTACTTGGATACTGCTCTTTTAAGATCACACCAAACTTAAAGATCGGCTTCGGTTCGATCCCAAATATGCTGGTGGATTATCTGTTCGGCCCGGTCGTCGGCGGATTATTCGGCGGCGCTATGGATGTGATCAAGTTTATGTTAAAGCCGGATGGCGGATTTATGCCGGGCTTTACGTTCAACGCGATGCTTGCGGCATTTATCTACGGCCTGTTCTTCTATAAAAAGAACCTTTCCCTGCCGCGGATCCTTACAGCAAAGCTCGTGGTGATCATTCTCTGCAACATCATCCTCGGAACCTACTGGCTGACGCTTTTAAACGGAAAAGGATTTTTAGCGATCCTGCCGGCCCGCGCCATCAAGAACCTGATCCAATGGCCTGTGGACTCCCTGATCTTTTTCCTTGTAGCAAAGACGCTGGAACAGGCCGGCGTGTTTAAGATCATCCTTCATGCCGGAAACCGCCAGAGAAGATAGTACGCAAAAGTGCCCTCAGCAGCAATCCTCAAAAATCTGCTGCAAAGGGCACTTTTTTAATCCTTTTTATCCTTTATCCAATTTCAGGTTAGTCGCCAAGTACGTTTACGATCCGGACCGGTGTACGGTAGTTCCATCTGGAAACCTTAATTCCGGTCTTCTCTGTGGAGGCATGTACGATCTGTCCATTTCCGATATAGAGGGCAACGTGGTTGATCCTCTTTCCGGAACCATAGCTGATAATATCACCCGGGCGCATCTCGGAGCTGCTTACCACACGACCCATGCGGGACTGTCCGCCGGAAGAATGCGGGAGCTCTACGCCTGCTGCGTGACGCATTACATAGGAAGTAAATCCGGAACAGTCAACACCGGTATTCGGATTTGTTCCACCGTATTTGTAACGGTTTCCTACAAACTGAAGTGCATATGTAACAATCTCGGAGCGGAGGTCATCCTCAACATCGACCTCTGCCTCTAATACTTCCTCGTCATCCGCATTTTCCTCGTCTGCGTCTGCCTCTTTCTCTTCTGTCTCCGCACTGTCAGCTGCAGTATCGTCTGTGTTTTTCTCTTCGGAAGCTGTATCAGTATTCTCTTCAGAACTCTCTGTCGTTGTTTCTGTCTGCTTGTCCTCTTCTAACGGATTTCCGTTTTCATCGAGGTGGATGATCGTTACTACTTTTTTATTTTCATTCACTGCAGTCTGCTCATCCGCGAAGGAAACGATCGGAAGCGCTGCGGTTAAAGCCATACATAAACAGGTGATCTTTAAAGTTCTGAAAAGTTTATTTGTCATTGAAATCCTCTTATTTTAAAGCTTTCATGATTTGTAAGGTTTGTTACAAATATGTTACGTTTTGTTACAAACAAATTATATTTCCTGTGACCTCTTTTGTCAATAAAAACAAAGAAATTCATAAACTCTCCTAAAATGAAAATTTAAATTCCACTTCTCCAAAGGGCGGTGGAGTTTACTCTTG
>ERZ832973.1749-NODE-1749-length-14963-cov-2.629461_pt1 | contig 14963 bp, 17 predicted proteins | sample MGYA00519950_ERZ832973 | MGnify/ENA primary metagenome ERZ832973 (study PRJEB31850, sample SAMEA3708734) | human gut metagenome | biome: human gut; feature: human-associated habitat; material: faeces | place: China | collected 2014 ... | reverse complement strand
GACGGCCATTATGTGACCGAGGAGATCTTCGAGGGAGCCACCTTCCTGCGGTTCTCCCCGTCCCGGATGATTAACGGGCAGAGTCGGTTCCGGATCAACCAGATCACTATGGGGATTGGTATTTACTTTGACAGCCGCAAAATTCTGTCAGCCACGAAAAAAGAGCATATCAGTCCTATATCGGAGGAATTACCTACGATTGATTTTAGTTTGACGGTCAGTAATAAGGATCGGGCTTTTGATGTGGAGAACGATGAGAGCAGCGTTAACTTTTTTGAGTTGGGACAAGATATAGAGGCGCTGTACGGGCAGGAATTGGACGATGGAACCATAGAATGGATTCCAGGCATTAACCTGGCGCTGAAAGAGTGGTCTGCGGATGATGAGAAACTGAACCTGAGCGCATCCGACCGGTTTGACAGCATGGACGGTACCTATTACCGGGGACAGTATCATCCAGAAGGGATTAGTCTGTATAATCTGGCGGTTGATGTATTCACGGACGCCGGGGTGGATCCAAGGGAATATGGGGTTGATACCTATCTAAAAACCGTGATTGTAAGGAATCCCATCCCGGTTGTAGCCCACAAGGAAGCGCTCCAGCTGATCGCTAATGCAGGTCGCTGTATCCTGTATCAGGATCGGACAGGAAAAATATATCTGAAATCCAGCTTTGTGCCGGAGATGTCCGCATCATCAGAGGATGAGGCGTATTTTTCCCATGTCAGTACGATATTGAGTAAGGATGCAGGCACCCGTGATGAGTATGCACTGACAGGGCAGGATTATTCTACGGCGGGCGGCGCAGTGTATTTCCTCCCACGGCAGTCTGATGGAGGAACGTACCTCAATACAGGATATGTCTCTGATCTGGCAGCGGATGAAAAAGGAACCTTTCAGAATAACCCCACCGTTACCCTTACGATGGAAGCGGCATATAAGTGTTTTGGCGTTACACTGATGTTCGGACGCAACTGGCCGGATACTGCCATATTCCATTCATACAACAGCGGAGAGCTTCAGGAAGATTACGAAGTCAGAGGTTTGGAACAGACAGCAGTAATCAGCCATGAGTTCCCAGAGTTCGACCGGTTGGTGATTGAGTTTACAAAAGGGGCGCCCAATAACCGTGTGATCCTGGATCAGATCGCTTTCGGGGACAGCACGGATTATGTATTGGAGTATGGTGTAGAGTTGACGAAAACGCCGGAAGGTACCAAGCTCCCCCGTGTGAAAGAGCTGCAGGTATTGCGTACTTTGTACAGCCAGGGAAATGGCGAGGTACAGGAATTGATTCGGGAAACTATCAGCCTGACAGCGCAGGACAACCAGTATACATTCTATTTTTCCAACCCGTCCTATGGATTATCAGTATCCCTCACAGAGCCACAAGAAGGGCAAGGGGTAACCATTATAGAGAGCAGTGCTTACTATGCAACCGTGGCCCTTACAGGCGTTGCAGGAGCGGCAGAGGTTGTAATAAGCGGTAAGGAATATGTGGCAACACAAGCTAAGGTCAGCCGCCAGCTTAATCCCACAGGAAGCTCGGAAACGTGGGAGAACCCGTTGGTATCGGATGTAGTCCATGCTGCCGATCTGGCTGATTGGATTGGTGATTATTTTAAGGCTGACCGGGAATATAACCTGCAATATCGGGGAGAACCGAGGATAGACGCCAATGACATTGCATTTCTTGAAAATAAGTATGTTCCGGATCTTCTGATCCGCGTGACAGACCACACATTGAAATATAATGGAGCACTATCCGGGACGATCAAGGCAAGGAGGGATATGAGCTATGTGGCAACAGCCAAAAACAGACTGGCGGGCAAGTGATTTTTTTAATATCCAGGATTACAACCGGATTAAGGGCAATCTTAATGAGATCCGGAGCATGGCCTTGGAACTTTGGCCGGAGTTTGAATTTGAGGATATGGGGCAGGACAAGGCCTATCAGGACTATGGATTTTATGCAGATGAGATTAACCGGTTTGAGGATAATCTGGATCATATTTGCACTGGTACATATCCCTTTGAGATCGGAGATAAGCGGACATACAGTGAGAATCAGCCCTTTATTGGCTGGGAGGAGCTGAACCGGATTGAAAGCGCCTGCCTGAAAATGTACCTGAATATCCAGTCGGGCATGGACAGCAGGCCAACCTTGGAAATGACATTGGGAGGAGATGTAAATACATGGCTTTAAAAACAGATTTTGTGGATGCTCTTTTTGAACAGAAAAAGATTCGCCTGAATGAAAACGGGGATGGAACGGTGACGCCGGTAGACGAAACAGAGTATACTCGTCAGGGAGATAAGTTTGGAGCTAAGGAGATTAACGCCACCAACGAGGCAGTAAACGGTCTGTCAGAGGATATGGTAGACCTAAAAAAATCTGTCAGTGATGGAAAAACACAGGTTGCCGCAGCCATCACTGCGAAACGGGTACCTACAGCGGCAACCGCAACATTCGGGGAGATGGCGGCCAATATCGGAAAGATTGTCCTGGGAAGCGGCAATGCGGTGCCGTCGGATGTTCTGGCAGGTAAGACGTTTACGAACAACGATGGTGTAGAATATACTGGTACCATGCCCAACCGTGGCGATTACAACGGCTGGGGCAACAGCAAAGGCAATGATGCAGACAATCAACGGATGTGGGTTAAAATACCACAGGGATACTATAACGAGAACGCCAATGTGTTCCTGTCATGGGCGGATATCCGCAACATGGCGGGGATTACAGCGGTGAAGATCAAAAAAGGCGAATCGATAATGGGTATTATCGGAAGTTTTGAGGGGTGGGTACCAACGCCTCAGGATCTATATTATAACGGTGTAAATGTTGGGGGATTGCAAATCAACTTGTTTGCGCAAGAGAATACCAGACTACTTATGAAAGGCGACTACTCAACATGGAACCATAGAGCTATTGTTTTCCCAAACACGATTGATGTACGAAGTTATAGTAAGTTGATTTTTGAAGGACAATTTCTTAGATATTGGAAAAATGATCCTGATAATGGCATCCCTCCGTCATGGATCAGTCTTTGTCGATATAAGACGTATAATAGTGATGAGGAGATTGCAAAAGTTAAGTGGGATGGAGGATATGGAGCCTCTATTGGAAATTTTCAACTTGACATTTCACAACTCACTACTTTTGAAGCCAATAAATATTATATCAGTATTGGTTATATTGCCAAGGGGACATATATTACCCGCATTAGATTGGAATAAATTAAGCTATATAAATACGAGTAATAGAACCTCTCCAACCATTGGCAGCGTATGGAAACGAGATTTGCGGTGTAAATGTTACATTTCTATTTATAGAAAATGAAAAACCATTAGCTATAGATACATCCCCCAGTTTTATTGAGGAAATAATATTATAATTACTGGTTCACGACTATTGCGAAAGGAGATGATTCAAATGATTACAAAACCAGTAAAGGAGCCAGATGATGGATGATTTAACAAAAGCAGAGCTGGCCCGCATCCGTGACGAGGATCAGCGCCAGAACCGGCGCATTGAGCTACTGGAGGATATGAGTAAGGTGATCCAGGATCTGGTGCTGTCCATCCATGGCCTTGCGAAAGACATGGAGCAAATGTTGCAAGAACAGAAAGAGCAGGGGAAACGCCTGGACAACCAGAGTAAGCGTCTGGACGCCCTGGAACGGGAACCGGGCAACACCTACAAGGACATTAAAAAAACAGTAATCACAGCGATAGTAAGCGCGCTTGCCGGATCACTGGCAACCGGGCTTATTTTAATTTTGTCGCAGACTATCCATTGAGAGGAGGTGAGTATATGCTTAAGAACTGTGTATTTAGGGCTGATGTGGATACCATCCAGTGGGTCAAGGCCGCAGGTATCCGTGCCATTAAGACTATGGCGCAGACATTTGTCGCCACCATCGGCTCGGCAGCGGTCATGGGTGAGGTCAACTGGCCTATGGTAGCCAGTGCATCTGCGCTGGCAGGTATCCTGTCAGTGGCAACATCCATTGCAGGCCTTCCGGAGCTGCCAGCCAAGACCTGAGAGGAGGTGATCCATAGGTCTCCCGTCCGGCCAGGGTCAGAGCCGGAAAGAAACTACTATTACATCATTTTGAAAGTGAGGAAAAAGATTATGGCAAACGCAACAGGAAAGAGAGCAGACAAGAGAACCGCAGAACAGAGAAAGAATGACGCAGCCCAGAAGAGAAGACCCAAGGGCGCGCAGGATACCACTTTTGTAACCACCGGCCCTGCAACCGGCAAGGAGGACGAGAGAGCGGTAGGCACGGAAGATAAGTAAGCTGTGCGGCGTCGCAACACAGACAGGCCCCGGGATTTCCTGGGGCCGTTTTTGGTTGGAGGGAATATGATTACAGCAGTATTTACAGATAACGATGATTACGCCCATGCCTACGGCCTATGGCAGTGGGATTATGGTCAGCAGCTCAGGATAGAGGGACTGCATCTTCCGACGGCAGTTGAGATCCACTTTGCGCTACAGGAGACCGGTGGTGAGGCCATAACCCGTGTGGGTACCACTAAGGACGGCGTAACAACCGTCACAATCCCGGACAGCATGCTGGAGGGCAACAGTACAGTATGGACGGCAGATAAGACATATAACATCTATGCGTGGGTGTACCTGTCGGATAAGTTATCCGGTGAGACAATCAAGCGGATTACGATGCAGGTCAAATCACGCCCCAAGCCGGAAGCCTTTGAGGCACCGGGAGATGGAGAAATATTTAGGGAGGCGATTGAGGCCGTCAATGACGCTGCCAAACGTGCGGAAGAGGCTGGTGGCAAGGCTGTAGTCGCTGCGGATGAGGCCAAGGCAGCAGCCACCCAGACAGCGGAGCATCTGCAAGCTACAGAGGGTCTTGCAGAGCAGGTAGAGACCAATGCCGACACCGTGGCACAGGATAAGCAGACTGTAGCAGGGATGCTCTCCCAGACACAGCAGGCGGCCTCAGAAGCGGCGTTATCAGCACAGGCAGCCAAGTTATCAGAAACGGCAGCAGGACAGGCCCAGACGGGAGCTGAGGCGGCGGAGGATACAGCCAGACAGTACGCTGAGGAGACGGAGGCAGACCGGCAGGCAGTTGCCAATGATAGGCAGGCAGTCAGCCAGATGAGGGAAGCCGTGGCGGCAGATCGTCAGGCAGTGGAGCAGACAGCTGCGCAGTTTGGACAGACCGCCCAAGACGCCCTTACAGCCATAGGGCAGGCTCAGAGCACAGCTGTGGGAGCTGTTAAGGCCGAGGGCAATAAACAGACCACAGCGGTACAGGAGGCAGGCACACAGGCGGTCAGTGAGGTTACTGAGGCCAAGACTACAGCAGTGGAGGCAGTCACCGCGGAGGGCGATAAGCAGACCAAAAGGGTTGAGGATGCGGCTGCCGGGATTGTGGCGGATAGGGAGCAGATCAGCCAGAATAAGACTGATATAGCCGGTCTGGCGGAAGGGATGACCGATCTGGCACCGGCAATCCGTAGCACGGTTTCCGGCTCCGTCATTACCGCCGATGATGCCGCAGAAGGCCGTCCGTTCCGGGGGCTGAGGGTGTTTGGGAAGAGTACGCAGGATGGGACACCGACACCAGAGGCACCAGTGCCGATAGTGAGTGCTGGTGAGAGTGGAAACATTACGGTGGAGGTGGGCGGGAAGAACCTGTTAACAGGGAGATTGTACTTCACAAACTATTCAGACGATATTCCGTTTGTTTACAAAGAGGATGAAGTCACCTTACCTTATACACCACCAAGAGAGACTTTGGGAATTGGTTATGTTGTTCCGTGTAAGCCTGGTGTGCAGTATACCTTTTCTGTCACAAACCCAAACAAAAACTGGCGTCTTGCAATTGCAGAATACGAAAATTTCGAACAGGCAAAAAGCTTTTTAAATAAGATAGGGCATCAGTATGTGACTGAAAAGAGCAGTATCAAATACACTGCTGTCGGAAATGGTGTTTTGGTATGTGCGATAGCAGGAAAATGGACAGACGGAAAAACAACTACCCATGAATGCACAGAATCCGAGCTATTGCAACTTGAAATCGGTTCTGAAGCAACCACCTACGAGCCACCACGCATTCCCCAATCCCTCACCCTCGCCACTCCTAACGGTTTACCCGGAATTCCAGTGACGAAAGATGGCAACTACACGGACGCAGACGGTCAGCAGTGGGTGTGCGATGAGATTGATCTGGAGCGCGGAAAGTATGTGCAGAGAGTTAAAGAAATCAATCCTGCTGATTATGATCGATGGATTTCAGATAAAACAACTGGGAACTTAAGATTCAAAATTATAGGAACGGATGCTGCTAAGAAAACAGTACGATCTGAAATTTTAAGTAACAGATTTACTTTTCTTTCTTCTGGGCATATGCTTGGAGGTTCTTTTACTTATAATAGCGACGTCTATTTTTATCTTCCATCCACAGTAACTACAGTTGAGGAATGTAAACAATGGTTTGTTGATAATCAGACTACGATTTATTATCAATTAGAAACCCCCATCGAGCGGGATCTCACCCCAGAAGAGATTGCTGCCTACAAGGCCCTGCATACCAACTATCCAACCACGGTAATCAGTAATGACGCAGGGGCACACATGGAAGTGGCGTATGTGGCTGATACCAAAAACTACATTCACAATCTGGAAGAACGTCTCAATGCCAAGTTGGTTAATATCCAGTCTGCATTGATAAGCCAGAAAATCAGTGGAGGGTGGGGGGGGGGCATAAAAGTAACTGACAGTTCCAGGGTGCCGGTTGTGCGGTTCGCTATGTGGGGGAAAACGGAGCAGGTGCGGACGAGTGGGAAGAATCTGTTTGATATAAGCAGTTTAAAAAAATATGAGATAAACAATAACAATTTAAAAGCATCCGTTGTTGATGGCAAAATAATTTTGGAAGGAAAGGGAGTTACGACAAAGGAAGCAATTTTCTTCTGTTTGAATAAAACTGATGATTTATTAAAACTTAATCCCGGAAAATATACACTTTCTTTTAAAAGTAATATGCCGACTGGAACTGCTCATGAAAGTAAGACTGTCGAGGCCTTTGCTATTATTGAAAAAGCTGATGGTTCGAGTGATTATTCATCAACTGGAAACAAAGGATGGACAACATTTGATATTGCAGAAGGCGATATGATGTATTTGCGTTTTGACATAAATAATGGAACTATGTCGGCTGAATTCTATGATATTCAACTTGAATACGGCTCTTCCGCCACTGCCTACGAACCATACTCTGGTAATTTCCCGTCCCCCTCTCCTGACTGGGAACAGCCCATCGAGATAACCGACCAGCCTGTGACCGTTACTGTAAAGGGCGGCACAGAGCAGCAGTCTATCACCCTGAGTCCACCAAAGCCAATGACCAAGTGGGACAAGCTGGAAAAGGTGGATGGAGTGTGGTGCTGGGTGTATCAGTCAAGGTGGGTGGAGTCCTACACAGATGAAAACATCACGGGAGAGTATATTTCTACAACAGGAGAATTGAACGCAGGGGCAGAGGTGTATTGTAAGGCAGATACATCTGAGTCAATCCCCCTCTCCCCATCTGAGCAAGCGCAGCTCAACGCCCTTATGATGTACGCCCCGGAAACCGAAATTACAAATACCGGCGGCTGCAATATGGAATTAACCTACACAGTAGATACAAAATCCTATATAGACAAGAAAATAGCGGAAATTAGCACCGCAGTATTGGAGGTATAAATGTACGATATTGTAAAAAATGTTATTATATCAGGTGATTTTAGATTATCTGATATGCAGACTAAAATTGATACTCTCTGGGTACAGGGAGATTTGACTGAAGATGAAAGAAATGAGTTAATTGCTATTATGAAACAATATGTCAAACCGGAATCAGAAGCTCCAGAACAGATAGAATTGTACAAGCAGCTACTTGCAAAATATGAATCTCTGGATGAGCGTGTGACCAAGTTGGAAAATGGCGGTGTGACACCGGAACCACCTACAGGCGTAGAAATCCCTGTCTGGGAGCCTTGGGACGGCATCAGTGATCAGTACCAATATGGAGCTGTAGTTACAGTCGATCAGAAATATTACATTAGTGCACATCAGGGACAGAATACCTGGATGCCGGGTAGCATGGGAACGGAAGGACTATGGAAGGAGATCAGTAAAGAAGATGCGGAGGCTGTAATATCCGGCACGAAAACACCGGATCAGGTGATTAAGGGAGAATAAGGTATGGAGATAAGACGAGAGATTAAGCAGATAAATTGTTACGCAGGTCAAAACCGCCCTAAGTGGATTGTAATCCATGAGACGGATAATTACAGTAAAGGTGCCGGTGCGCTCAAACACGCCCAGGCCCATAAAAATGGCAACCTGTCCACCTCTGTCCACTGGTACGTGGACGATACGGTGGCAGTGCAGACCTTAGATTACAGCGACGGGGCTTATGCAGTAGGTAGGCAGTACGGTACGCCTCTGGTGCCGGGAGTAACCAACACCAACAGCATTAACATCGAGATCTGCGTCAACCCGGACTCTAATTATGATACCGCCCGTGCTAACTGCGTGGAACTTGTACGCCAGATCATGGCGGAGACAGGGATCGGGGCAGACCATGTGATCCGGCACTACGACGCCAAGCGCAAGCACTGCCCCCGTGAGATGCTGGATCAGCCGCAGTTATGGACAGATTTCAAGGCAGCGTTGTCAGAACCTGTAAAGAAATCAGGCTGGCAGCAGGAAGATGGCGGTTGGCGGTATTATCTTGGCAACGGTCAGCCAGTCCGTAATGACTGGTACTGGCATGAGGGCAAGTGGTACTGGTTCGACGGCGCAGGCATGATGGTGTCCAATGTCTGGTACAAGTATAAAGACCACTGGTACTACCTGGGCGCTGACGGTGCTATGGTAACAGGCCAGCAGACCATAGACGGTAAGTGGTACATCATGGATACTGAGGGCCGGATGATTACAGAGCCGGTGACGCTTACTCCGAATCAGGATGGGGCGCTGAGATGGCCGGGGCTGGCGGAATAAAGCAAAGAAAAAGAGGGCCAATACACCTAAGGCCCTCTCTGTATCTAATATTAGATTATAAAGTTAATAGTATTTTATCTTCTCTTCGTCGGTAGGAACAACCTCGATGATATCACCTGGCTGCATTTTGCACATAATACATATTTTATTAAGAGTTTCCAGAGTAATGCTTTTCCCTGACCTTATATTTTGCATAGTTTGCGAGGGAAGTAGCTTATCATGCTGGATTCTTGTTTGACTATATCCGTGTTTCTTTAATTCCTCGAATATATCTATCTTATATTTAATCAATGGTTTCATCTCCTTTCATTTATATAGTATCATTTCTTCTTTTTTGAGTCAATAAATTATTCTAGTTTTAGATAAAAACTATTGACATTAAGCTAATATTAGAATATAATAATGGTGTAATAAAGAAAACGGAGGAAATAGAAATGAAAAAATATGACTTAAGCAATATTATGAAGCAGGCTTGGAAGATGGTTAAAGAAATCGGATTGACTATTTCCGCCGCACTTAAAAAATCTTGGCAGGAGGCAAAGAAGATGAAAGATGAAGTTAAGAATGTACTGGTAAAGAGTTTTTATGATTACAATGCACGTCGGTATGGCACACCGTGGGTGACTGTGATGGACGAGCAGGGTAAATACGATTTTACCAAAAGAATCGGAACTTTTACCGGCAACGCTGATGATGGCGGGGATTTGATTGTATACGCTCCCGTAGTTGGCCAGGTATATGGTTACGGTCAAAAAGATTACCGCGGTAACAACACCATTAAACGGTTTTGCGTGTGGACCGAAAACGGTTTTGCAGAGTGTGATAAGATGGGTAAAATAAAGGAGGCGTAATCGATGAAAGAAATCAGCAGGAAGGAAATAGAACAGCAGGTTCGAGAGGAGCTTAAGGAAGCGAGAGCGTTCTGCTCTTATGGTTATGGAAGGTATTACACGATGATGATTGATTTATCAGATGGGAGCATTTGGTCAGATCACTTCCTGGATTGCGAGACTTGGAAAGAGTATCGCAGTGAAAACATCGTGAGATTAAGTACCAATGGCATGATTGATAATGTGGACAGTGCGTATATTGATGATGCCGTTGATAAGTTGACCACAGCAGGATGGATTGTCAAAAAATAAGCGGCTGCGTAACCGACCAAAGTACACCGCAACCGCTACCAACTAAGGGCAGCTTCATTATATCATAGCTGCCCTCTTAAGAAAAGAGGATTATAATGACTTTAAAAGAATTTCGGTCAGTGAGTGCCGGAGAAAAGAACGGACCAGAGATTTTTGCAGATCTGTATTTTGCAGAGGTCATTGATTTTTGGTTTGAGACTCATAGGCTAACACTGGCTAAACCAACGGTATACAATTATAAAAAGTACATGCCGCTGGTAAAGCAATATTTTGCAGGCGCACTCGTCCAGAAAATAACACAAGAAGATGTTTTGGAGTTTCTCGAATATCTGAGCCGACTGAATCTCAAGAAGACCTCGCAAAGAAATTACATCAAGATACTACGAATGAGCCTGAAGTTTGCACACCAGGAAAATTGTATTTATCACAATCCATGCGATGGCGTAAAATTTCCGAACATCAAAAAGACAGATATTACGCCGTTCCAGGAGGAAGAGGTTATTGCACTATTGTCCCAAGATGCCCCACAGTGGGTTAAGGACGGGATTGTTATAGGATTTTATACCGGTTTACGTCCTTGTGAGATTTATGCGCTTAGATGGGTAGACATTGTATTTGAGGCGGCAGGAGGATATATCATGGTCCAGCACTCCATTTCTCGTGCATCATCGGACGTAGAGCTAAAAAGCGCTAAAACAGATCAAGGCGTCCGCAGGGTTGACTTTGGGCGCATTCTTGGCAATTATCTTAAGCAGATGTCGCACACATCATCAGCGTATGTTTTCCCATCCCCTACATCAGAGGAAAAGTACAGGATTCCCTGGAATATTGCCAAATTTGTCAAGATGATGTGCAGGGAATCAGGGGTAATGGAGCGTGATTTTAGGGCGATACGTCACACTCATGCAAGTGTCCTGTTAAAATATAATGTGCATCCCAAAATAGTCCAGGAGCGTCTGGGACACACGGATGTTAAAATAACGTTGGGCGTATACAGCCATATTGTTCCGACTATCCAAGCGGTGGCTGTTGATGTTCTTGATACAATCGATATTTGTGGAAATAAATAAAGAAAAAAGCGGCTGCCAAATAAAGCAGTCGCTTTTCTTGAAAAATCCACTTATGAGCCAAAGCTCAACATGACAAAAAATAAAATAAAACTTAAATCCACGATACACCTGTATCGACAATGTACTTAAAGTATAATACCTATCCTCGCAAGTGTCAAGGGTGGATTTGCAAATATGGATGGACAGACGATGAACAGGCGGCAACAGCCTAAACGGATTGGCTCGCCGTAAAGAGCAAGAAAACCCCAGAGCGGCAACTCCGGAGGCTTTAGTTTTGCCCTGTGGAAAATCATAAAAGATAAAAAGGTAGGCAGTGTCAACCATTTGTCTACCTTGAGCAGATTCGTCTATAATATATATGATGATACTATAGGTTTACAGATTTTCGGAAATGTAGATATATATTAGTAAATAAAGGGCTGTAGATGATTCTATAGCATACATAAATCATGCAAAATGTTACAGCTAAGCTTGGGTAATAACCCAATGGTTGGCGCTACTGTAGCTGTAGCTGTTTCGATCGAGGAGGCTGCTAAGGAAGGCAGATTCTAGTAAATAGCCGTATTTAGCGGTTTTTAGAAGTAATTAAGAGTAATTTGGGAGTGACTTTTTATGGCAAATAAGGGGTCACTCCTACACTATTTATACATTAATCCTATATGATATTCCTACATTTTGATGTGTGAATAATTGATTTACATAATATTGTCGTTTGACAAAAGTTATTGACTTTGCGCATATACTAATGTATATTAGAATTAGAAAAAGGGAAAATGTTAAAGAGGGTGTCCCACTACCCATTACAAAGGTGGAGCATTAAAGAAGGTGTCCCGCTACCTATATCCCAAAGGTGGAACATTAAAGCTTAGTGGAGGAGAGAAATCTTCTCCACTTTTTGACTAAGGAGAACTATGGCCGAATTTGAAAATTTTGGTTTCTATACTATTTGGAATATCTAAATAATAAGAATTCAGAAGTATATTATAATGCTTCTTATAGGAATGCGATAAAACCTTTTGTTGGTATTATCATAGACATGACAGAATGTAAATATTTTATTCCTTTAACATCGGCAAAGGAGAAACATAAGAAGTGGAAAAATAGTTGTGACGAACATTTTTTAATATATGAAGTGATAGATAAGTCTGTAAATATTTCGGGTGATGTATACAAAGAATATTCCAAAGATAAAAAAATGCATGTGTTGTCTGTCTTGGATATCAAAAAAATGATACCTGTTCCGGATGACGCTTACAAAAGAATTATATTTGATGAGTTGGGCGATGAACGTTATCAGGACTTATTTGAAAAGGAATATGCTTTTTGCTTAACCATTAAGGATAAAATACTGACAAAAGCAGAAAAAATTTATAAGCATCAAAAAGAAACACAAAATATAAGGCGTACATACTGTGATTTTTCATGTTGTGAAAACGCAATGAGGGAATGGCTGAAAAACAGAAAAAATGAAACGTAATCAACATAGAAGTAGTTAGAAGTATTTAAGTGTAGATTATTTCTATTTTATTCCTACATTTTGCTGGAAGAAATGGCTTAGAATCAAGGTTTCCTGTTTCGATTGAGGAGGCTGCTAAGGAAGGCAAGTTCTAATAAAAAACCTTGGATTTACAAGGAAAAATGAACTTTTAAACAGAAAGAGGAATCGTCTTTTGACGGTTCCTCTTTTATGACTTTTGGGATATAAATGCGGTTTTGTCTACCATTTGTCAACCCTTTTTTGAGTGGTAGACAAATGATTATTCGATTTGATTTAAAATATCAATCGTATGTGCGGCCATGCGAGGGGTTGCATGGCTGTATATATCAAGAGTAACATCAATATGTTTGTGCCCTAATCTTTTCTGAACGTCTTTTATATCGGCACCGGCCTCCAGCAGCATAGTTGCATGAGTATGCCTGAGGGAATGGTAGTCAAAATCTTTAAAGCCAAGATTGTAATGAATCACACGGCAGCAGTGCTGCATAACTCTGGGTTGGATATAGGTACCATTTTCACGACAGTTTACCATATGAATAGGCTTTCCGCGTCCATCGGCATTCAGGGCGCATTGATCGTCCACATAGAGCTGAGCATAATACTGTTCATAAAATTCTTTTGCTTTAACTTGGTGGTTGTATGTATTACGCAACAGGCTGAGCATTTTTTCATCTAATTCAATCGTTCGGAAACTATCATATTTCGGATTACTGAAAACCCAAGCGCCGTTTACATTCTGAATTTGCTGATTGACACTCAAAGTGCTGTTCTCAAAATCAATATCGTCCCAGGTAAGTGCGAACGATTCCCCAAGCCGTAAGCCGCATCGGTATGCAAGCTGTAGAGGGATATGGCAGGAATGCCCTTCCGGGAATCTGCTGATAATAATGCCCCATTCCTCAGAGGATATGGGAGTACGAATCTTTTTTCGTGTAGGTATCTGGGAAGTTGCCCTTTTGGGTGGCAATTTTGCGCTTTTGGCAGGATTGTATTTAATGAATTGCATAGGCTCTACGGCATAGTCAAGGGCACCTGTCAGAAGGCCTTTGAGCACGGATAGCGTATTTCGGCTATACCCTGCATTGAATTTATCATTTATGAATCCCTGTATAATGGCAGGGGTTAGAGATTTTAAATAATAGCTTCCAAGAATCGGAGTGATGTGGAGAGATACTTTTTTCTTATAATTCAAGTAGGTATCTATTTTGAGATTTGTTTTGCAATATTTTTCCAGCCAAAGCTGATAGAAATCCGATACAGATATCTCAGATGGTACAAAGTGGGATCCGGCATTATCATACTCCGCCTTTGCCTGTGTTCCGGCAGCCAGAGCTTCCGCCTTAGTGCGGTATCCGCCCTTGCTGATGGAATTACGCTTCCCATTGATTCGTGCTCCCTCAAAAGACCACTCCCAGGTTGTTCCGCGCTTGCGTGTTCTTAATTGTCCCATAATCATTCCTCCTTATTTGTTGCGACGTCGCACATTTTTGGGTATAAAAAATACACCTGTACAGGTGTGTGGAGGTATGGTACAATGTAGGTGGTTAAATCATACACTGTATTTGCCCTCCGTGGCCTGTACAGAATTTATCTAAAAGCCGTTCCTGTTGGCGCAGGGGCGGTTTTTGCGTTATATTATATTAGTTTTTGGATTTCCAGTTTACTCTGAGAATAAATCCGATAATCCAATATATACCTCCGGTTAACAGCCCAAGAATGAATATCCAAGACCATTTTAAATACCAAGGTAATTTCTTTGCAGTTTTTTCCGGTACGGTTGCACTGGAACTGGAAGATGCGGAGTTATTTATGATGATATTCTTGTCGTGTGCGGATGTTAAGTCTTCTACCTGTTTACCACATTTAGGACAGACAACGCAATCCTTATCAATAAGCTCTCCACAGTGCTTACAGTATTTCTGATTATTTTCCATACTTTTTCTCCCTTCAATAAAATTTATTAAAACGCCATAGGCTATTTTAATCTCAATTCAATCAATCTTTTTTCGTATCCCAAGATATGTGATAATTGCTCAATACTATATTGTTGATATTCTGCAAGCGTATCATCATCTACCAATAAATCCATAGCAAATGTATCGGCTTCGTTCTCGTATCTGTCGGTATTTAATCCTGTTCGAGTATCCATAAAAATTGTATTTGCCTTTTATTGTGGAATTGGTTGTTTGTTTTTGTTGTATGGTTTGTATCGTGCT
>ERZ832973.1747-NODE-1747-length-14971-cov-2.958099_pt1 | contig 14971 bp, 10 predicted proteins | sample MGYA00519950_ERZ832973 | MGnify/ENA primary metagenome ERZ832973 (study PRJEB31850, sample SAMEA3708734) | human gut metagenome | biome: human gut; feature: human-associated habitat; material: faeces | place: China | collected 2014 ... | reverse complement strand
CTTTAAACTGGAAATGGTCTGTCCCGGAGCCAGGGAGATCACCACCTGATCCTCCTCTAATACCTCGCGGATCTCATCAAATACTACATCAAAATACTGGGGCTTAACCGCAAGGATCAGATATTTGCAGCTCTGCGCGCAGGCCCGGTTGGACTCTGCATGAGGCACGCCGGTAGCTTCTGTAACCGCAGCCATCTTTTCTGCATGAACTGCCGTAAAAATAAATCTTCCCGGCTCACAGGTCTTTAAAAGACCGTGCAGGATCGCCAGGCCCATATTTCCCATTCCGATAAAACCGATCTCAGCCATTTTAAGACCTCCTTATTCTGCATCCTTTAGTATGTTACAAAAATCAAAGGTAGCGAAGTAATCCTTTGGCGTCTCTGCCCTCCGGATCATTTCTGCCGAGCCGTCTTCTTTTAAAAGAAGCTCTGCTGATCTTAATTTTCCATTGTAATTATATCCCATGGCAAAACCGTGGGCTCCAGTATCATGGATCACCAGCAGATCACCCTTTTCAATCTCAGGCAGCATCCGGTCAATGGCAAATTTATCATTATTTTCGCACAGGGAACCCACTATATCATACATATGGTCACAGGGTGCATTTTCCTTTCCCATCACCGTAATATGATGGTAGGCGCCGTACATGGCGGGACGCATCAGGTTTACCGCACAGGCGTCTACACCCACATACTCTTTATGGGTATGCTTCTCATGGATGGCCTTTGTAACCAGACAGCCATAGGGGCCCAGCATAAAACGGCCCAGTTCTGTGCACAGCGCTACATCACCCATACCCGCAGGCACCAAAACCTCCTCATAGACCTGCCGCACCCCTTCGCCGATGGCGCGGATATCATTAGGCTCCTGATCCGGACGGTAAGGGATGCCGATACCTCCGGAAAGATTGATAAAGGAAATATGAGCCCCCGTTTCCTCATGGAGGCGGACTGCCAGCTCAAACAGGATCTTTGCCAGCATGGGGTAATACTCATTTGTCACCGTGTTGCTTGCCAAAAAGGCATGAATGCCGAAATTCTTTGCTCCCTTGGCCTTTAAGATCTTAAATGCCTCAAATATCTGTTCCGTTGTCATACCGTACTTGGAATCGCCGGGATTATCCATAATATCATTGCTGATCTTAAAAACACCGCCGGGATTAAAGCGGCAGCTGATGGTCTCAGGAATATACCCCAGCGTCTGCTCCACACACTCAATATGGGTAATATCATCCAGATTGATGATCGCCCCCAGCTTTGCAGCATAGGCAAATTCCTCCAGAGGCGTATCATTGGAAGAAAACATGATGTCGTTTCCGGAAAAACCGCAGGCCTTTGACATCATAAGCTCTGTCATGGAGGAGCAGTCCGTACCGCAGCCATACTCCTTTAAAATATTTAAAATAAAGGGATTAGGCGTAGCCTTTACCGCAAAGTATTCCTTATATCCCTTATTCCATGAAAATGCCTCCTTTAACTGTCTGGCATTTTCCCTGATCCCTTTTTCATCATACAGGTGAAACGGCGTTGGATACGTCTTTGTAATCTCCTCCAACTGCTCTTTTGTAACAAATGGTTTCTTCTCCACAGCAAATTTCCTCCTTCGTCCGCTTTGCTCCAAAACTGTAAAAAGTCTGTCTGAAAGCACAATGTCCTTGCCAAACATTGTACTCCCGGGCAGACTTCTTTGTCCAGTTCAATTTTTAGTTAATTTCTACCACACGCATGATGTTGGTCTGGGCAGCCTCCTCATGGCGTCTCGCATAGCTTACCACACCGGCAGTCAGTACAGCCAGCTTTCCGCTTTCCACGAAATTCTTTTCCTTAAGCTCCTCAATGGAATTTTCGATCAGCTCATCGGTAGAATCTGCGCGGCGGGACCATACGGGAGTTACGCCCCACTGAAGCTGCATCTGACGTACAGTAGACATACTTGGGGACATTCCCAGGATACGGGCAGCCGGCTTCCACTTGGAGAGCATCATAGAGGTAAAGCCTGTAATACTTGGAACAATGATATAATCAGCGCCGATATCATGGGCAGTGGAAACAGAAGCGCAGCATACAGCGTTAGAAACGTTCTTCATGTTCTCTGCGCTTACCTTACGCTGGCGGTATGCAGTGTAATCCAGATAGCTTTCTGTCTCCTCAACAATGGAACTCATCATCTTTAACGCCTCAACCGGATACTTACCCATGGCAGTCTCGCCGGAAAGCATCACGGCGTCTGTACCGTCATACACTGCGTTTGCAACGTCTGTTACCTCTGCACGGGTCGGTCTTGGGTTACGGATCATGGAATCCAGCATCTGGGTTGCAGTAATAACAGTCTTGCAGGCCACATTACACTTGCGGATGATCATCTTCTGAATATTTGGAACCTTCTGAGCCGGGATCTCAACACCCATGTCGCCGCGGGCAACCATGATGCCGTCAGCCTCAGCGATAATCTCATCCAGATTCTCAATTCCCTCTGCATTCTCAATCTTTGCAATTACCTTTATGGAAGAGCCTGCCTCATCCAGCATAGCCTTGATCTCCCGGATGCAGTCTGCCGTGCGGACAAAGGAAGCTGCAATAAAATCAAAGCCCTGCTTGATGCCGAAACGGATATCTTCCTTATCCTTCTCAGTCAGAGCCGGAAGCTTGATGCTTACGTTAGGAACATTTACGCCCTTTCTCTCGCCAAGCTCGCCGCCGTTTACAACGGTACATACGATATCTGTATCATTTACCTCATTTACCTTTAACTCGATCAGGCCGTCATCGATCAGAATGGTGTTTCCTGCAGAAACGTCCTCATTTAAGCCGCTGTAATTGATATGGCCGATGGTATCATCGCCAACGATTTCTCTGGTAGTCAGCGTATAGATCTGTCCCTCTTTTAAAGTGACCTTCTTTCCGTCCTTTAAAATGCCGGTACGGATCTCCGGTCCCTTTGTATCCAGAAGGGCTGCAACCGGAATATCCAGTTCCTTGCGCACTTCCTTTAAGATTTCCAGACGTCCCAGATGCTCTGCATAATCACCATGAGAAAAGTTAAAGCGGGCAACGTCCATGCCATTCTTTGCCAGCCCCAGCATAACATTCTTGTCATTGGTATTGGGACCCATGGTACAGATGATCTTTGTCTTTTTCATTTTAATCCTCCATTATTAAACGTAAGTTGTGTAAAGCGATCCGGCGCAGGCTTTAATATGTGGGGAAGCTGCTTCCGGGAATTTATGGAAAGAAGCAAAACCCGGACTATTCCTCAGGTTTTTCTCCTTTTTTGACATGTTTGTGCGTGTATAAATGATCCATGCAGTACTCATAACTGCCTTCGCATTTGGAACAGTAGCGGAATTCCATCCCAGGGCTGTCCTCTGAGGTGCGTCCGCAGACTGCACAGCGGTGGGTATTTTTCACCACCCGGATCTTCTCCGTCTTTTTCTGGAACTCTCTGGAACGCTTTTTCTGATAAACCGGGCCTTTTTTTCCAAAGGTAAGCCATCCAAAAAAGATACCCATAAGAGCGATGCTTAACAGAATCTCTATCCGGTCGATCAGGCTGCCTCTCACAAAAGAATAGATATACATTACCCCTTCAAATACGGCAATCCAGCTGGACTTTAAGGGAATAAGCATCATAAAAAGCACCTGCATATCCGGAAACATCAGTGCGAACACAAAGAAGAATGAGTACACCAAATAATTTGGGAACAGCGGCAGAGGCATACCTGTGATCAGGTAGATCAGCACGGAAACAGCCGCATGAAGCAGTACGCCGGATATAATATAACAGTTAAACTTAAACCGTCCCCAGACCTGCTCTACCAGCAATCCAAAAAGCCGGACACAGTAAATGCCAATGGCATTAAAAATAACAAAGCTGATCGCATCTCCACCCGTAACTGCCGGCGGATATGCAAGAAACGTTACAATTCTCCAGATCTGTCCCCGGACAACCAGCGCAGGATTCAGGATCAGATAGCCAAAAAGCTCCGGAGAAAGCAGATAGGTCACAACGCCCAGGATCTGCAGGCCGCATACGATGTCAATGATACTGCCTCCCATCATACGCCTCAGACTGCGCTTTGCATTATTTACAAAATGATTCATTTAAAATCCCCTCATTTCAAAACAGATCCTTCTTATTAAAAATATACGCCACAATTAAGGACAGGGCCACTGCAAATCCCAGGACGATCCAGAATCCATAGGGGCTGTCTGCAAAGGGCATCCCCTTTGGCAGCACATTCATGCCGTAAAAGCTCGCCACCATAGTCGGGATGGACAGGACAATGGTCACTGTGGCCAAAAACTTCATAACAATATTCAGGTTGTTGGAAATAACGGAAGCAAAGGTATCCATAGTACCGCTTAAAATTCCATTATAAATACTCGTCATCTCCATGGCCTGCTTGTTCTCAATGATAACGTCCTCCAAAAGATCTGTATCCTCCGGATATTTCTTGATCTTGTCAAGCTTTAACAGACGCTCCAGCACCACTTCATTGGAACGGAGAGACGTGGTAAAGTATACCAGTGATTTCTGCAGCTCCAAAAGCTCGATCAGCTCTTCATTTTTCTGAGCCTGATGAAGTTTGTTTTCGATCACTTCGCTCTTCTTGTCAATGATCCTCAAATACTGCAGATACTGAGTGGCATTTTTATAAAGAATCTGCAGGATAAATCTGGTTTTCATAAATGTATGGAAATCTCTCACCCTGCCGTCCATAAAAGCGCTTAAAATGGGCGTTTCCTCCAGGCAGACCGTGATCAGCACATCCCTGGTAGTAATGATCGCCATAGGGATCGTAACAAACCAGTCTTTCCCGTTTCGCTCCTCTATAGATGGTATATCCACCAGGATCAGAGTGTATTCATCCTCTGCCTCAATACGTGAACGCTCTTCTTCATCCAGAGGCGCTTTTAAATGATCCGGATCAATGCGGCAGGCATCCGCTACATCTATGATTTCAGAAGCGGTAGGGTTCGTAAGAGCGATCCAGCTTCCGGGCTGCATCTCTTGCTTTTCATGAATCGTACCATCTTCGGTTTTAAAAATCCGTATCATGCGAACTCTCCCCCATTCTGAAATTTTACCCCCTAATTATAGTGACTGCCTACGATTTTGTCAAATGGATTAGAACTCCATTTTACATAAAACGCAATTTTTACAAACATCCTACAATTTATTAACGTTTTTTTAACGTTCTTCCCTGATTGTATTTGCCTTGGATTTGTGCTACACTTTAGCGTGAACATTTTTGTCTGTTGCTTTTGTCACAGTTTTTATACGAATTTTATTATAAAATATACGCCAAACCAGTGCAGCCCATGTTATTTGGGGCTGCCTCTTTCATACAGAAGAGTCCTGGATCAGACTACAAAGGAGGGCAGGGTCAAAACCCGTATCTATGAATCAGATGAGTACAACTTACCGTTTAGGTGTCGATATCGGCTCCACCACCGTAAAGGTGGCTGTGCTGGATCAGGAAAACCGTATCCTTTTTTCCGACTATGAACGCCATTATGCCAATATTCAGGAAACTCTGGCAAAGCTTTTAAAAAAAGCGGTATCACAGACCGGAGATATTCTTGTTATTCCTGTGATCACCGGCTCCGGCGGCCTGACACTCTCCTCCCATCTTCATATCCCCTTTGTACAGGAGGTCGTAGCCGTTGCCTCCTCTCTTCAGGATTATGCGCCCCAGACTGACGTAGCCATTGAGCTGGGCGGTGAGGACGCAAAGATCATTTATTTTACCGGCGGAATCGATCAGCGCATGAATGGCATCTGTGCGGGAGGCACCGGCTCCTTCATCGACCAGATGGCCTCCCTGCTTCAGACGGACGCCTCCGGCTTAAATGAATATGCCAAAAATTATCAGGCGATCTACCCCATTGCAGCCCGCTGCGGTGTATTTGCCAAATCGGATATCCAGCCCCTGATCAATGACGGCGCTACCCATGAGGATCTGGCGGCTTCTATTTTCCAGGCAGTGGTAAACCAGACCATCAGCGGCCTGGCCTGTGGCAAGCCTATCCGGGGAAACGTAGCATTTTTAGGCGGTCCCCTCCACTTCCTTCCGGAGCTGAGAAAGGCATTTGTCCGTACCCTTCACCTGACGCCGGAGCAGACCATTGCCCCGGAGCACTCCCACCTGTTTGCTGCGGTGGGCGCCGCTATGAACCCTAAAGAAGATCAGATGCCCCTTTCCATAGCGGATCTGATCAAAACCCTTTCCTCCGGGGTGCAGATGGATTTTGAGGTAAAGCGCATGGAACCTCTTTTTAAAAACCAGGAAGAGTATGATGCTTTTCTTGCAGACCATGCTCACAATCATGTAAGATCCTCGGATCTTTCTTCCTATGAAGGGCTTTGTTATCTGGGTATTGATGCCGGCTCTACCACTACAAAAGTGGCCCTTGTAGGCGAGGACGGCTCCCTTTTATACCGTTTTTATGAAAATAACAACGGAAGCCCTCTTGCAGCAGCCATCCAGGCGGCCAGAGAGATAAACGAGCAGATGACAGACAAGGCAAAAATCGCATGGTCCTGCTCCACGGGATATGGAGAAGCCCTGTTAAAAGCCGCTTTTTTGCTGGACGAGGGAGAAGTGGAAACCATTTCCCATTACTATGCGGCCGCCTTCTTTGATCCTGAGGTAGACTGCATCCTGGATATCGGAGGCCAGGATATGAAGTGTATCCGCATCAAGGACGGCACCGTAGACAGCGTACAGCTAAACGAGGCCTGCTCCTCCGGCTGCGGTTCCTTCATCGAAACCTTTGCCAAAAGCTTAAATTACAGTGTAGCGGATTTTGCAAAGGAAGCACTTTTTGCCAAAAATCCCATCGATCTTGGCACACGCTGCACCGTATTTATGAATTCCAATGTAAAGCAGGCCCAGAAGGAGGGAGCGACCGTAGCAGATATCTCTGCCGGACTGGCCTACTCTGTGATTAAAAACGCTTTATTTAAGGTAATCAAAATCACAAATGCCTCTGATCTTGGAAGCCATGTAGTGGTGCAGGGCGGAACCTTCTACAATGACGCCGTGCTCCGCAGCTTTGAGCGGATCTCCGGCTGCCGGGCTGTCCGTCCTGATATCGCAGGCATCATGGGCGCCTTCGGAGCAGCCCTGATCGCCAGAGAGCGCTACCACCTGGGCGGTGAAAAAGAAACCTCTACTATGGCTTTAGACAAGATCATTTCCTTAAAATATACCACCTCCATGGCCCGGTGCAAGGGATGCAATAACCACTGTGTCCTGACTGTGAACCAGTTTGGAAGCAGCCGCCGGTATATTTCCGGAAACCGCTGTGAACGTGGCCTTGGAATGGAAAAAGCCAAAAAGGAAATTCCGAACCTTTTTGACTATAAATACCGCCGGATGTTTGACTATGAGCCCCTTCCCATGGATGAGGCAGACCGGGGCTGCGTAGGGATCCCCAGAGTTTTAAATATGTATGAAAATTTCCCCTTCTGGGCTGTATTTTTCCGTAAGCTGCGCTACCATGTGATCCTCTCTCCCCAGTCCACAAAGCAGATTTATGAGCTGGGTATTGAATCCATTCCCAGCGAATCGGAGTGTTATCCTGCCAAGCTGGTCCACGGCCATGTATCATGGCTCATCCGCCAGGGTGTGAAGTTTATCTTCTATCCCTGCATCCCCTATGAACGCAACGAAAGCCCTGAGGCCGGAAACCATTATAACTGCCCCATGGTCACCTCCTATGCGGAAAACATTAAAAATAACGTAGAAGCCCTGGAAGAGGAACAGGTTCGCTTTATGAACCCCTTTATGGCATTTACAAACGAAAAAATCCTTACAGATGCGCTGGTAAAGGAGTTTTCCAGTTCTTTCCAGATCCCTGCGGCTGAGATCCGTATGGCAGCCCATGCTGCCTGGCAGGAATTAACCGCCTCCAGAGAGGATATCAAGAGAAAGGGCGAAGAAACCCTGAAATGGATGAAGGAACACGGCAGGCGCGGCATTGTTCTGGCAGGACGTCCCTACCATGTGGATCCGGAAATCCACCACGGAATCCCGGATGTGATCACCTCCTATGGCTTTGCGGTGCTCACGGAAGATTCTGTTTCCCATCTGGGAAAGGTAGAACGGCCTTTAGTGGTAACAGACCAGTGGATGTACCATTCCCGCCTCTATGCGGCAGCCAGCTTTGTAAAAACCCAGGACAATCTGGATCTGATCCAGCTCAATTCCTTTGGCTGCGGTCTGGACGCCGTTACCACAGACCAGGTTTCCGACATCCTCACACGGTCCGGAAAGCTTTACACTGTGCTTAAAATCGACGAGGTGAATAACCTTGGCTCTGCCCGCATCCGGATCCGCTCCCTCATTGCGGCCATCCGTGTAAGAGACCAGCGCCATTATGAGCGCAAGATCATTTCCAGCGCCTATAACCGCGTGGTATTTACAAAGGAAATGAAGAAGGACTACACCCTTCTCTGCCCCCAGATGTCGCCCATCCACTTTGATCTGGTAGAGCCCGCGATCCGGGCCTTTGGCTACAATATCGAAATCCTTCAGAACCACAATAAAAATGCAGTAGATGTGGGGCTTCGCTATGTGAATAACGACGCCTGCTATCCCTCTCTCATCGTCATTGGACAGATCATGGATGCACTTCTGTCCGGAAAATACGATTTAAACCGTACAGCCATCTTTATGACCCAGACCGGAGGCGGATGCCGCGCCTCCAACTACATAGGCTTTATCCGCCGTGCCCTTGAAAAAGCCGGCATGAGCCAGATTCCTGTGGTTTCCATCAATGCAAACGGCATGGAAACCAATCCGGGCTTTTCCATCACCCTTCCTCTGCTTACAAAGGCTATGCAGGCGGTGGTATACGGCGATATCTTTATGCGGGTTCTCTACGCGACCCGACCTTATGAAGCAGTTCCGGGAAGCGCAGATGCGCTCCATGAAAAATGGAAGAAACGCTGTATCGCCTCCCTGTCCAAGCGCTCTGCAGCTATGATGGAGTTTGGCCGGAACATTAAGGGAATCATCCGCGATTTTGACCGTCTGGAACGAAGGGATATCAAAAAGCCAAAGGTAGGAATCGTAGGAGAAATCCTTGTCAAATTCTCTCCCCTGGCAAATAACCATATCGTAGAGCTTCTGGAAGCCGAGGGAGCGGAAGCCGTGATGCCGGATCTGATGGACTTCCTGCTTTACTGCTTCTACAACAACAATTTCAAGGCAGAGCATCTGGGCAAGAAGAAGTCCACTGCCCGGCTGTGCAATGCGGGAATTGCCCTTTTGGAATACTTCCGCCGGACGGCCAGAAAAGAGCTGGCTGCAAGCAGACATTTTGCACCTCCCGCAGCCATCAATGAGCTGGCTGATATGGCAAAGGGCTTTGTATCCCTGGGCAATCAGACCGGAGAAGGATGGTTCCTTACAGGAGAAATGCTGGAGCTAATCCACAGCGGCGTGAAAAACATCGTCTGCACCCAGCCCTTTGGCTGCCTGCCAAACCATATCGTAGGAAAGGGCGTGATCAAAGAGCTTCGCAGGAATTATCCCGACTCCAATATTATTGCCGTAGACTACGATCCCGGTGCCAGCGAGGTCAACCAGTTAAACCGCATCAAGCTTATGCTAGCAACGGCGCATAAAAATCTGAAAAAAGAGATGGAACCGAAGGTTCAGGTGTAAAATTAAAGAGGATCTGCCGCACCCGATGGATATGGCAGGATCCTCTTTTTCTTTTGTATGTTAATCTTTTATTTTACCATTCATACAGCGGATACTTATCGCAAAGTTTTGCAACCTCAGCCTTAATATACTCTTTCTTATTTTCAAAATCCGTTGCAGTCAGCCAGATACATTCTGCGATCTTTTCCATGTCCTCTTCCTTTAAACCTCTGGTGGTGACAGCCGGTGTACCGATGCGGACGCCGGAGGTAACAAAGGGGCTTCTGGGGTCATTGGGAACGGTATTTTTATTCAATGTAATGCATACCTCATCACAGCGGTTCTGAAGCTCTTTTCCGGAAATATCCAGACCGCGCAGGTCAACCAGCATCAGATGATTGTCCGTACCGTCGGTTAAAAGTTTGAAGCCCTGCTTTTTAAGAGCCTCTGCAAGGGCCTTTGCATTTAAAACAACCTGATGGGCATATTCCTTAAATTCAGGCTTTAAGGCTTCGCCCAGACACACTGCCTTGGCTGCGATCACATGCTCTAAGGGGCCACCCTGGGTTCCCGGGAAAATGGCCTTATTGAAGTTAAACTTCTCTGCCGCCTCCTTATTTGCCAGGATCATGCCGCCTCTGGGACCTCTGAGCGTCTTATGGGTGGTAGTAGTCACTCCGTCTGAATGGGGCTTGGATGCTCTCCCGCTGCCACCAGACCTGCAATATGGGCCATATCCACCATCAGATAGGCGCCTACCTCGTCCGCAATCTCACGGAAGCGCTTAAAGTCAATGGTTCTTGCATAGGCGCTGGCTCCCGCCACGATCAGCTTTGGCTTCGATTCCCTGGCCTTGCGCTCTACCTCGTCATAGTCAATGAATCCCTGATCGTCTACGCCGTAGGGTACAATATTAAAATAAAGGCCGGAAAAGTTTACAGGACTTCCGTGGGTCAGATGGCCGCCGTGATCCAAATTCATACCCATAACCGTATCTCCCGGCTTTAACATGGCTACAAATACCGCCATATTGGCCTGTGCGCCGGAATGGGGCTGTACGTTGGCGTAATCACAGCCAAACAGCTTCTTTGCACGTTCGATTGCCAGATCCTCCACTACATCCACACACTGGCAGCCGCCGTAATAGCGCTTTCCTGAGTATCCTTCCGCATACTTATTTGTAAGAACTGTTCCCATTGCCATCATTACCGGCTCCGAAACAATATTTTCAGAAGCGATCAGCTCCAGATTCTGTCTCTGGCGCCTGCACTCCGCCTGAATCGCCTCGCCCACTTCCTTGTCATAGCCTGTAATAAAATCCATAACTGTATTTACCATTGCAGCCTACCGTCCTTTCCGCTCTTTTCTGCGATTATAACCTATCTGATTATAAAATGCAATACTCCCTGATACGGACACATTTTCGGTTTTGTCTGCAAAATAACTGTCAATTCTTAAATTTCCATGCTTTTATCACTATCTGAAGGCTCCGGTTTCCATTATATTCATTTACAGTGGGATAATAAATAATGTCAATCTGACGGTTTGAACCCATTTCCTCCATAAAGGCATCTCCATCCCCGAACACAATCCCATCCATGGAAAAGCCCCGTTCATTTACAAGAGAAAGACGCACTACATTGCGGTTTTTTCCCATTACACGGGCGCTTCGTATCCCCATGGCCTTCTGAGCAAACTGGGGCTTTTCATTGCCCTGTCCAAAAGGCTCAAGCCGTTCCAGATCGCAGATCAGCTCCTCCGAAATATATTCAAAGGGCATTGCCACATCAATCCATACTCTGGGGATAAAATCATCAGGCGTAAGCTTATCTGCCGCATTTTCATTGAGCCGTCTGCGGAATTCTCCTACATCTGCTTCTTCCAGCGAAAAACCGGCCGCCATGGGATGGCCTCCGAATTTCAGCAGCAGATCCTTTACCTCTACCAGGGCATGGAACATATGGTAGGCCTCGATAGAACGGCCGGATCCCTTGGCGCATCCTTCTGCCCTTGTAAGGACAAAAACAGGCTTATTGTACCGCTCTCTGATCCGTCCGGCTACAATTCCAGCCAGGGACTCATGGCAGTCGGGCAGAAAGACCACTAAAACCTTGTCATCCTTAAGCTCTGTTTCCACCTGAAGCGCCGCCGCATCCACATTCTCCTGCGTCATAGCCTTTCTCCGGTCGTTTAATTCCTTTAATTCCTCTGCAATAGAATCCGCCCTTGCAGTATCTTCGCACAGCAAAAGCTCCATGGCCAGTCTGGCCGTCTGAAGCCGTCCGCTGGCATTTAAACAGGGCCCCAGGACAAAACCGATATGGTACGCACTGATATTTGCCGGATCCAGCGCATTTTTATAAATCAGGCTTTTAAGGCCCGGATTTCCGGTCACAGCCAGACGCTTTAAGCCCTCCTTTACCACAATCCTGTTTTCATCCTTCAGCTTCATCACATCTCCCACCGTAGCAATGGCAGCAAGCTCCAGAAGTTCAAGCCATTCCTTACGGCTGATGCCGTATGCTTCATAGAGAGCGCCAACAAGCTTAAAGGCCACCATGGCTCCGCAGATCTCCGGCCACGGATACCGGCTGTCCCTGCGCTTGGGATTTACAATTACATCTGCGGGAGGCATCAGGTCTTCCCCTGTTTCCTCATTGGTCTGGATATCGTGGTGATCTGTAATGATCACCTCCAGCCCCAGCTCCTTTGCCAGGGCAATCTGGCTGATGGCGGCAATGCCGTTGTCACAGGTTACAATAGTCTGTATCCCGTCTTTTGCCGCAGCCTCAATGATATGCTCGTTGATACCGTAGCCGTCCCGGATCCGCTCCGGGATCACATAATCTGCACAGGCTCCAATCCGTTTGAATCCCTTATATAAAATAGCAGTGGAGCATACGCCGTCGATATCATAATCACCCACGATCCGCAGACGCCGTTTTTCCTGTACTGCCCTGCTGATCCGCCGGACCGCCTCCTCCATATCGGGCAAAAGCCCGGGGGAATAAAGATCCTCCAGGCTTCCGTTCAGATAGCGCTCAAATTCCGCTTCGCTTTCAATATCCCTGTTCCGTATAATTCTGGCTGTCACCGGACTGATGTGAAACCGTCCTGCCAGAGCGTTAAAATCAGCTTTTTTTGCATGAAGCATCCAGATTGATCCTGTCATCCTGCTGTCCTTTCTCTTATGTCATTTCTGGGGATTTTTCTTACCCCTGCCCATCCCCCGTTTCATTTCCTCCGGGAATCATCCTTCCAAGCAGCCCGCCAATCACAGCCGGCAGCAGCCATCCAAGACCGGGAGCATAGCCTGGAAGATGCCTCATACCTTCCGTTATGCCCGGAATCGCAAGAGCTGCCTGATCCATGGTCCAGACAACGCTTACCGCCGCCGTAAACAGGATCGACAGACGGTACACCCAGATCCTGCGCCCTGTAAACCGCTCCATAAAAGCTAGAGCAATGAGAACAATCGCGATCGGATAAACGGCATTTAAAACAGGAACGGAATATTTCAAAATACGATCCAGTCCCGCGCTGGAAATCAAAAGGCTGATAACTGCAAAAACCACCGTCCATATCCGATATCCAACGCCTGGCGCCAGAGTAGAAAAAAACTGGCTGCAGCAGCAGATCAGTCCCACACAGGTATTCAGGCAGGCGATAAAAAAGATAATCCCCAAAATCACCATTCCCGAAATGCCAAAAAGATCTCCGGCCACAAAGGTCAGGATTCTGGCCCCGTTGGCGCCTGTTCCCGCCTGCTGTCCTACAGGGCCTCCAATATAGGCCAAAGCACCATAGACCAGAGATAAAAGGATCCCCGCCATAAGTCCGGCCTTTATCGTTTCCCGGATTACGGAATCCTCTCTGGAAATCCCCTTATTCCTTATATTAAGAGAAATGATAATGCCAAAATTTAAAGCCGCAAGCGTATCCATGGTCTGATACCCTTCCATAAAGCCTCTCACCGAAGCTCCTGCCGCAAATTCTGCCGCTGTCTCGCCCACCCCCTCCATGGGCCAGATCAGCCTTCCCGTAAATAATACTGCAATCAGGATCAACAGTGCCGGACAGGTCACCTTGCCCAAACGTTCTGAAAGGGTTTCCGGATGAACGGACAAAAGAAGGGCAATGGCAAAAAACACAAAGGAATATCCCAACTGAGCCCAAAACTGAACCGTCATGCCCGTATGGCCCAGATAATCTCCCAGCTGGACTCCCGCACCGCTGAGAACAGGAAGCAGCGTCATCTCAAAGGAAGTGCTTGCAGTTCTGGGAATCGCCAGGAAGGGGCCGATCGCCAGATACGCGGTTAAAGTAAATAAAAGCGAAAATCTCCCGCCCACTTTTCCCGCCAGCTTTTCAAGTCCTCCTGAAACAGCCACCGCAGCCACTCCCAGAACCGGAAGCCCCACTGCGCTGATCAAAAAGCCGGCCATAGCCGGAATCACCTGAGCGCCTGCCCGTGCAGCCAGATCCGGAGGAAAGATCAGATTTCCCGCACCGAAAAACATCGAAAATAAAGTAAATCCTACCAGAAGCAGATTCTGGATGGAAAGCTTTTGTATTGTCATAAATCTCCACCTGTTCTGTATCCGATTGCGTCATTTTTTATCGCCGCTGCCTGCAAAAATATCTGCAGAGCTTCTTATCATCATACCATATTCCGGGGCAGGTTTCAACTGCGGCAAAATTCCTGCAGGTAAAATTCCTACACAGTTTTTACACAATTCTGTCACAGTTTAATCGTATTCTATTCTGGTATATGAACTACATTAAAGTGAGGGAACACCAGATTATGACCAATGAACAGTATTACAGCCTGATCCAGTCCTATGAGGATGCCAGAAAAATCCTGATTTCCCGACTGGAAATACTGGATCACAGCCTGTATGGGAACCATACCGAAAGCGGGCCTGTCCATACCATCCAAAGCCGGATCAAGTCAAAAGACAGTATTGAGGAAAAGCTTAAGCGCTCGGGAAAAACAAACAGCATTGCCAATGCCAGAGATTATCTGTTAGATATCGCCGGAATCCCGGTTTATTGCCTTGATACAATGGAATATTTTCCCGTAGAGGTTCAGCTGCGCACTATGTCCATGGACTTCTGGGCCAGTATGGAACACCGTATCTGTTACAAAAAGAATCCTCATGGCCGGGAACAGCTGAGCCGGGATTTTAAAATTTATGCGGATATTTTGGAAGAAATCGAACAACAGCTGGAAGGCTACAGTGATATAAAGAAAAAGATAGAATAATTGCAAAAAACCTCGTAAGCAAAACACCTACGAGGTTTTTATCATGC
>ERZ832973.1741-NODE-1741-length-14995-cov-5.658367_pt1 | contig 14995 bp, 13 predicted proteins | sample MGYA00519950_ERZ832973 | MGnify/ENA primary metagenome ERZ832973 (study PRJEB31850, sample SAMEA3708734) | human gut metagenome | biome: human gut; feature: human-associated habitat; material: faeces | place: China | collected 2014 ... | reverse complement strand
AAAAATCTTTTAATTTTAGTTGCTATAATATTAATTATAGGAAGTGTAGTGATTATAAAAGAAAAAAATAGCAAGAATAAATATAATTCTATTAAAGCAGAAAAGCAAGAGAGCACAGGTGAGGAAGTAAGTGAGGCTCCTAGTTCTGTAAGTAATGAAGAAGGCAATTTGGAAACAGTAGAGGAAGGAGTAAATGAGAAAGCAGATACAACGGAGGTAAAGTATATAAACATTGCACCAGAAGAAGTGAGAATTCCAATTTTAATGTATCATTCTATATGCGCTGATTATCCTGATAATAGTTTGATGGTAGCACCTGAACTCTTTAATGAACAAATGGCTTGGCTTAATGATAATGGATTTACTACAATGTCTTTAGAAGAGGTATACGAAGCTTTTGAAACAGGTAAGGTACCAGTAAAGCCTGTAGCTATAACTTTTGATGATGGTTATGCTGATAATTATACAGAGGCATATCCTATATTAAAAGAGTACGGTATGAAGGCAACATTTTTTATAATAACCAATAATACAGACAAAGATGGTTACTATATGAGTACAGATATGTTAAAAGAAATGAAGGAACATGGAATGGAAATTGAAAATCATACAGCATATCATTTTGAATTAGGTGGAGCCTCACTTGCGGATCAAAAGATGACTATAGAAGATGGAAAAGAATTTCTTAAGGAGAATATTGGAGTAGATAGTAAGTTTTTATGCTATCCAGCAGGTAAGTATGATGATACCACTGTGAGTTTAGATGCACAACTTGGTATTAAGGCAGCGGTAACCACTGAATATGGTTTTGCTAGTATAAATGATGGTTTATATACCTTAAAGAGGGTGAGAATATCACCGATGTCTATGGATAGTTTTAGCAGTATTTTTTCTCCATTTACAGAATAAAAATCATGTGCCATAATTAATTTAATATATTTAGAAATAATAATATTAGATAATAGCTGGCTATTTTTAGTGAAATAATAGATATTTTATTAGGATAACAGTTATGGAGGTAACTATATGGCAAAATATAATAGCACAAATAATGACTTATTAAGAGATTCAAAGAGAAATACAACACCTAAAATATATGGTCTTTTATGTGATTTAGTAAATGATGAAAGGGAAGATTTGGCAGAATTAGTATTAAAGATTGATTATCTTATAGCTTATGCTAGTAATGCAGCAAAAGGCAAAGATTTTCAAGAGGCTAAAGAAACTGTATCTAAAGCTAAGGAAAGAATAAAAATGCTTAAGAGAGAAAATGTAGATGTTTCTCATTTAGAATATTTATTAGAAGGTGTAGAAAAAAAGATAAAGAAGTAAAAATTTCTTTATCTTTTTTTATAAAAATTATTTTCTTTTTCTGCTTTTGTTAGCAACTTCTACATTTACTTTTCTCTTGTTAATTTTCTTTCCAGAGCATTTTTCAAGTATTTGTTTATGAATGCTGTAATCAACATTTACAAATGTGAAGTTTTCTAATATATCTATATCTCTTATTTGACGTCCGCCAACCTTAGCATTATCTTTGATATAGTTTAATAATAATTTTATTGTTAATCCATCTCTCTTACCAGCTGAGAAGAATAATCTAACATCTTCTTTCTTAGGAGAAGCTATTTCGTTGTTTTTGTAATCAAATGATAATTTATTTTTAAATTGGTTTTGTATTAATGATGCAATTACATCTGTTGCATTAAACTTTTCTGTAAGCTCTTCTGCAATCTTTGTAAATCTTGAAGTATCAGTATTGTCTTCAATTATTGTACTTACTTCTTCTAAAAGTATAGCAAATTTGTTATTGTAAATTTCTTCAACTGTAGGTACAGATTTTTTTACTATATTACTCTTAGTTACTTTTTTAATTTGATTTAAGAAACCAAATTCTCTTGGTGAAATTATGCTGTAAGCAGTACCAGTTCTTCCTGCTCTACCAGTTCTACCAATTCTATGAACATAAGATTCAATGTCTTGTGGTAATTCATAGTTAAATACATGAGTTACGCCATCAACGTCGATTCCTCTAGCAGCAACATCTGTTGCAACTAAGAATTTTAATGATCCGTTCTTAAATTTAGCTAAAGTCTTCATTCTTTGAATTTGAGACATATCTCCGTGCATTCCTTCAACCATATATCCTCTGCTTTGCATAGATGAAACTAAATCATCAACACCTTTTTTTGTTTTACAGAAGATGATACCAGCAGATGGATTATCGAAATCTATTAATCTGCATAAAGTTTCAAACCTTTCACTATTATTAACTTCAAAAAAGTTTTGAGTAATTGTTGAGCCAGTCAATTCTTTTCTAGCAATAGCAATATGTACAGAATCTTCTTTTAAATATTTCTTAGTTAATTTTTTGATTTGAGAAGGCATTGTTGCTGAGAATAAAAGAGTTTGTCTTTCTTCAGGAATACTCTTCATTATTTCTTCCATATCATCAATGAATCCCATGTTTAACATTTCATCAGCTTCATCTAATACTAAGAATTCAACTGAATCTAAAGGTAAAGTACCTCTTCTTATATGGTCTAAAACTCTTCCTGGAGTTCCTACAACTATGTTAGCTTTCTTTATGTCTCTTATTTGGTTGTGTATTGGTGCACCACCGTAGACAGCAACTACGTTTAATTTTTCATATTTTGCAAGCTTAACTAATTCATCGTGAACTTGTATAGCTAATTCTCTTGTTGGTGCTAAGATAATTGAACTTATTGCCTTTCTATTAGCTATGTTGTTTAGCATTGGAAGTCCAAAAGCAGCTGTTTTTCCAGTACCTGTCTGAGCTTGGCCAATGATATCTTGCCCGTTTAAAGCTACTGGAATAGCTTCGGCTTGGATATCTGATGGAGTAGTAAAGCCTAAATCTGTTATAGCTTTTAATAATCCCTCTTTCAATCCTAAGTCATTAAATGTTAATTTTGTCATATAGTATCCTCTTTCTTTTCAATATATTTTTATTTATAAATTTTAATCTACTAATTAAAATAATTATTCAGCACAACTATTTTTATAACTTATCTTAGTATATAGTAAAACAATAATTTATGCACTAAGTATTTATTGTAAAAATTAAAAAATACTAAAACTTAGTAAATAAAAATGAGTTTATTTGCATAAAAATAAAAAAATAAGTGTTTATATAGTTGACAAGTAGAAGAAAATAGTTCAAAATATCAAATTGAAAATAGTAATTATGAGACAGTATGAAATTGTTGTATATTGTGTTATTTTATCAATAGAGCAGATGGGCGGCTTAAATACTACCCATTTGCTCTATTTTTTTAAAAGAAAATTGTGAAAGGTGAGAAAAAATGGGAAAAATTTTAGAAGATAAGGTATTTTTAAAAGCAATGCTTACATTGGCAATTCCTATTGCATTACAAAATTTAATAACAACGTCATTAAATCTAGTGGACAACCTCATGATTGGTAAATTAGGAGAAACTCCTATAGCAGCAGTAGGATTAGCAAATCAATATTTCTTTATATTTACTTTATGTATAATGGGTATAAATGCAGGAGCCAATATATTTATGGCTCAGTTTTGGGGTAAGAAAAATGTTAAAGACATAAAGAAGATGTTAGGAATTGATATTACTATTGGATTTATTGCAACAATGATATTTGGTTTGGCAGCCTTTGCTTTTCCTCATAAAATAATGGGAATATTATCAAATGATATTGAAGTAATACAGTTAGGTTCACAATATTTAAGGATTGTAGCTATAAGTACAATATTTGTTAACTTAAGTCAATGTCTTTCTTCAGCACTAAGAAGTACAGGACAGCCATCTATACCTATGTATGCTAGTTTAATAGGTGTTTTATGTAATGCAGTATTAAACTGGGTATTTATATTTGGTAATCTTGGAGCACCAAAAATGGGGGTGGCAGGAGCAGCTTTAGCAACGACCATTGCCAGAATAATAGAATTTATATATATTCTTGGTAATGTTTATATAGGTAAGAATATAGTAGCAGCAAAGGTAAGAGAATTATTTGATTTTAGTTTTAAAGATATAAAAGGTTATTTTAAGGTTTCAACTTCTGTAATTTTAAATGAGCTTGTATGGTCGCTAGGTATGACAGCTTATACAGTATCATATTCATTTATTGGCACAAGAGCTGTAGCTACAATGCAAATAGCAAATACGTTAAATAATATGTTTATGGTTATTTGTACAGGCTTAGGTGCAGCAGCAGCCATAATTATAGGAAATAAAATTGGAGCAGAAGAAGAGGAAGTAGCTATAGATTATTCTAAAAGGATTAGTATTCTTGCACCGATTGCAGGGTTTATTTTAGGAATAATAATATGGATAGCAGCACCATTAATAGTGAAACCTTTTGATGTAAGTGCAGAAGCATGTGCAGATACTATTAGAGTATTAAGAATAATGGCAATTTTTTCAGCTTTAAGATTCTTTAATACAGTATTGATAATAGGTGTATTTAGAGGTGGCGGAGATACTTTATATACAATGCTAGTACAACTTGGTACAGTTTGGTTTTATGCAGTACCAATAGCCTTTTTTGCAGCTATAGTATTAAAGATGCCAGTGGAAGTTGTATTTTTCCTAATCTGTTCTGAGGAACTTGTTAAAGTATCATTTAGTATTTCTAGATTGAAGTCATGTAAGTGGATTAAAAATGTTATAAACTAAAAAATCTGTATAAGGGAATTTATAATTTTCCTTATACAGATTTTTTTATTGTTCAGGTAGCTTACTAGCTACAATTTCTTGAATTTTTGCTGGTAGCTCTTCTAATTCTTCCTTAGATAAGCCATTAGTTTCAACCATTTTATGTATATAGAAATCTACAGTGCCTTTTTTTATCCATGATCCATTACCATGTTCCATGATCTTGTATGAACCATTAATAGTGATAGGTATTATAGGACACTTTGATTTTGTGGCAAGTTTAAAGCTTCCTGCTTTAAATTCTGCCATCTTAGTACCTTTACTTCTAGTTCCTTCTGGGAAGATAACCATTGAAAATCCCGCTTTTAAGTTTTTTATACCTTTAATAATAGCTTCCCCAGATTTTCTTATGCTTAATCTATCCATAAATACACAATGCATAGCATTCATCCAGCCTGTAACTAGAGGGATTTTTTCTACTTCAATTTTTGATATAAAGCCTATTAAATTAGGAATTGAAGTTAAATATATTGGTATATCAAAGTTTCCTTGATGATTTCCTACAAATAGTACAGTTTTGTCTTTTGGAAGATTTTCTAATCCATGTACATTTACATTTACTCCTGCAACTTTAAGTAATGAATTTGCCCATATACGAGTACATTTATTAGTTAGATTATTGCTTTCTTCCATTCGTCCTTTTTTAGCTAAATATTTAACTCTTAGAAGGAAGGGAATACTTATAATTAAACTTAAGAAAAACCATATAAACCAAATAATCGTTCTTATCATAATAATTCACTCCTATTATATTAGTACATTTTTCAGTATACTATAAATTTATTATGTATTCAAAAGATGTGCGTAGAAAGAGCATAAGCAAAGTTAGGAGTTTTTCATATATTATCAATGAAGATAATTTAATAGAGGGTATGAATTTGAGTGATTTTAATAAAGAAAAATTGAACATTGTCTTTGCTGATGATATAGATAATGATGGAGCAATAATACCTAGAAGATATACTTTAACTCATAGTGATGAAACAGGAGAATTGTTTTTAAGTATAGGAAAATATTATGATTATAGCAAGGTAAGTGAATTAAGAGATGAAGTCTTAGGATGCTGGAGTTGTGATGAGAATAACTTATATTATTTAAGATTGGAAGTGCTTTTAGATACTTGTAGTGATGAAGAAAAAATAGCCATAAGAAATAAAATTTTTAGAAATGAATTACCAATGGTGATTAAAGCAATAATATATGGTGATAGGGAATTTTTTTTAATTCATAAGGAATTATATGGAAGTAAGGTAATTATTAAATTTAAATCTAGTAATAAGACTTATAATGCTGTAGAACAGTGGGGATATGTAAAAGATTATAAGGTAAAAGAAGCTTATGAATGTAGGTATTATAATGACAAGAATAAGGATATCATGAGTAATGCTGTTGAAAAAAAGGCTAGTAGCCAAGAAAATATCAGTATGGAAAAATTTCAACCTATAGATATGGAAGAAAACTTAGTTAGTTATCCAACACCATTTGCACCTAGAATGAAGTATGCAATTCCAGTTAATCCACAAATTAATCTACAAAATAGATGTTCAATCATTGAAAGAGCTTTAATGGATATGCTTTTTCCTTATATAGAAAATCAGGTGTTTTTAACTTTTGGTAAAAATACTCCTTTTTGCTTAAGTCAAGGAAGAATTTTAAATGCAAGGGTTATATCTAGCTATGGACCATGTAGGCAGCAATATGAAATAGTAGTGGGAATAAAAGCAGGAAGAGTACCTACACCATATGATAATCTCATAATAACATTTTTAATTAACAATAATAGAGTTACTGTAAAATCATCAAAAAATCCTAGATTTGAATAATAGAAGAAATTGACATAACAAAAAAGTTATAATAAAATAGTTATTGTAGTGGATATGCTCCTATAGTTAAATGGATAGAACAATCCCCTCCTAAGGGATAGATACAGGTTCGATTCCTGTTGGGAGTACCATGTATAATACAAAAAACGGCCTAATTATAGTAATTAAGCCGTTTTTTTATGTAAAAAAGTGACTAAAAGGGGACTAAAGTTTTTGAAAGAAAATAATGAATCAACAGATAGTATAATTAAATATAAAATTACTGAAGAAAGCATTATAGAATATTGTTCTAAGTTAAAAAAAAGTAAGATGAATGAATTGAATATTAATAGTAGGGATAGTGAAAATTATTATTATTATAAACAAATAAACTTTGATAGCAATTATAAGCTATTCTCAGATTTATATTTACTTAAGAGAAAAGATACAAGCTATATTATTAAAGAAAGGAATAGCGGAATAAATATATACTTATCTGATTATGAGATAATATTATTATTAGCTGAAATAAGAGATAACTATAGAGAATCTTTTAATTTTATAGTTAATGAATCTAAAAAAGTAGTTGATAATAAAGGACAAGTAATTAGATGCTATATTGATAAACAAGAGTTTAAGTTTCAAGGATTATCATTAGAAGAAAAAGAAGTCTTAATTAGTACAAAAGCTGATATAGCCATTAGTATTAATGATATTATAATGTTAATTAACTTAATAATAGAAAAGGAACGTATTTCATCAGAAAAAATGGCTAATGGGACTTTAGGAAAATATATATTATTTGCGATTTATTTATCCAAAAATACAGAGGAAAGTGAAAGAAATCAACTTAAGGTTTTTTTTGAAAAGGAAAGTATTGATTTAAGTAATATTAAAAAAAGTATAAATAGCAATGGAAAATCTAAGAAATCTGGAATAAAAATATTAATAAAAAGTGATGATTTAAAAACATATATATGATATGATTTAAATGGGAAATCCTAGTACGACTTATTTGTCACCTTAGCTTTTAAGGTTAATATAATTACAAAATAGTAAAATTTGAATTGATTCCATCAATGATTTTGAGTGGATAAGAAAAATTTTAAATTGCTCACTATCTGGGTTCAAATTGAAAATTTTTCTTATTAGATCAATTTGTCAAATAAAATATATCAAATTTTAGTAGGATTTCCCTTGATTTTATGAGGGAAAAATGTATAGGTTTAATGATTTAACAATTAATGATCCATTAAAAATTATATTTTTATGTGGTTCAAAATTTAATAATGAGCATTATGATAAAAGAATAGTATTAAAAAGGTACTTAGAACAAAAGCAAAATATTTATCCATTAATATTAGAAGAAAATTATGAGTTTTTCGTGGATAAGTTAAAAAAGTTTCAAGAAAAGATACCCTATAGTGAGATTAATTTAGATAATTTATTTAAGGTTGAATCTCTTACTGCAAGTATTAGTGATGGTATTATAATAATTCATGAAACTGACTCTACAGCAGCTGAAATGGGTATTTTTGCAACCAATCCAATTATTAGAAAAAAAATGTGTATATTAATACCTAATGAATATTGCATTGATGGAAAGAGCATATCTAATTTTTTAAGGCTTGCTTTTTTTAGGAATAATAATGATATATTTAGAATAGAATATTTTCCAGAAACATCTATTTATTATCAATCTGAAAATGTTAGTAGATATCATACAAAATTTAATGACAATAAAATAGGTGATAGATTAGGAAAGAGCATTGATACATATATTAGTAGATATACAAAAAAGAATATTAAATTAAAAATTAGTAGAGTACTATATGGGAAAATTAATTCGGAAGATAATACATATAAGATTGATGATGATAATAAAAAGGTGGAAGTTTATTTTAATATAGAAACAATAAAATATTATGTATATTCACTTTTTACAATAAATGAATATAGAAGAGAAATAAGAAAAACAACTACAATAAATAAATGTGTTAATCTTACAAGTCAATGGTTTAATGAGATTTTATTTAATACGATTAGCGAAAAAGCTGATAGTAGTATTGATGGATATAAAATAGTATGTAGTATAAATGATTTTTATAAGATAGATATTAAATTTAAGCAGGTAATTGCATATTCGTTATATGTTTTAGATGGAATAGGTTTTATAGACTTACCTTTTAACAAAAGTTTTTCTATTAGCAAAAATATTAACAATAATTTAAGTCAGCTAAAAGCACTTATAAGTAAAGAAAATTATGAAGAAGGTTTATTTTGATGATTAAAGAAGATCTTGTTGTAAAATATATTCCTAAACATAATGGATATAGAAAGATAGTTACGTATAAAGAGAATAGTGAATTAAAAAAGTTCCACACTAAAGCGAAAAATGTACTAGATAAGAAAATAATTCCATCTAAATTTGCGAAGGCATATATAAAAAAACGTTCCATAATTTCTAATGCCAATGTACATAGATATAATGATATTTTTATTGCATTAGATATAAAAGATTTTTTTGCTAATATTAAACATAAAAAATTAATTGATTTATTACAATTTGAATTAGCTAGAAATGGAAGAAGGGTTTATAAAAAAGATTGTATTAAAATTGTTAAGTCATGTTCGAATACAGATAGAGGGCTATTAGTAGGGTTGAAGTTATCACCAATATTAGCCAATATTTATTTAAAGGAATTCGATAATATATTATACGGAAAGTTAAAAAAAATGAATCTACCAGATGTAAAGTATACTAGGTATGCTGATGATTTAGTTATTTCATTTAAAAATTGTGAAGCTAATTTACATGATATAATATCTTTAATACAAAAATTATTAAAAAGATATGGATTAAGAATTAATGAAAAGAAAACAAGAATTATTAATTTTAATGTTTCTAATCATGTTAGAATAACAGGAATTAATATAGTAAAAGATGAAAAGAATTTTAGAACTTTATCAGTTGGTAGACAAAGAAAAAATGAATTGTATTATTTAGCAAAGGAAATTTTAGATGGACAACTGAATGATCCGGTTAAAATAAGAAAGGTTAAAGGACTACAATCATTTATATTATCTGTAGAAGGAGTTAATTATCAAAAGACGTATTCTTATGCTATGATTAATGAATTTACACGGAGAGGATATATTGATTTAAAAGACTTTATTGATAAATTAGATTATAAGTAAAAAAGATGGCATTTTATGTCATCTTTTTTTACTTATAATAAATTTTAGTTCTTTATAAAGTGTGGTAATATCAAAATAATTATAAGTTATATATATAATAATTAGTGAGTATAATATTTCCATTAAATTATAAGTATATTAATTTAAATAAAAAACATTGATAGAGCCTTTTTTTCAATAAATAGGCATTTATTTATTATATTTTAAAGATATTGTTTAATAGTGTTGCTGTGTCCTTTTTCATATCGTCAATGACATGGGTATAGGTATTTAAAGTTATAGAAATATCTTTATGTCCTAATCTATCAGAAATGATTTTAATATTTTCACCATTAGATATTAATAAAGTAGCATGAGTATGTCTCAGTGAATGAATTGATATTTGTTTTATATTTTGATACTTAGCTACTTTTTTGGTGAATTCCATAGAAATATTTCTAGGGTTACACATAGTATTTTGTCTACTTAACACAACAAAATCACATTCACTAGGTAAAATTTGGCGTTTAATAAAACTGAGATTTTGTATTAATATTTTAGGTATACTAATGCTTCTTTTACTTGTAGAAGTCTTTAAAATTGACGATAGAATTAATTTTTTTGAGATTTTATCTTGTATAACTTGATTATTAATATTTATATATCCATTTTCTAAATAAACATCACACCATCTAATACCACATAACTCACCAACTCTAACTCCTGTCATGGTAGCAATTAATATTGGAGTATATAGATAGGTATTTTCAATTTCTCTTAAAAAAAATTTCAGTTCTTTTTCATCCCAAAATTCAACTTCTTTTTTTATTAATTTTATTGTTTCAATTTCTGTAGGAATTGTATAAATAAGTTTATTTTTTTGTGCATATTTAAAGCAATTATTAAATGTTTCTAGTATTTTTTTTGCACTTGATGGATTAAGTTTCTCTTTATTAATTAAATCATTATAAAAATTTTGAATTGTATTGTTAGTAATGTCATTTAGCTTATAATGTCCTAATTTAGGAATTATATGAGTATTTATTCTACTTAAATAATTGGTTCTAGTGTTTATTCCTATACTTAATGATTTATAATCATTAAACCATTGTATTAGGTTGTTGAATAAACAAAATTTGTAAAAATAAATAAAGTCACTCTTTTGTGATATAATAATTTCGCTAAAAACCCAAATACATCACAAAAGGAATGACTAGAATATGATTATACCATTAAATATTAAAAGCGAAAATACTTATTATAAAATTTTTGAAGCTGTTAAAATTGCATTTACTAAATTAAGTACAAATAATCAAAATACTAAAGGAAGACCTCGTAAATATTCAGATCAACAAATAGTTTGCTGTATGTTATACGGCGTTAAAAATAGTATTTTTAGTTTAAGAGAGCTTGAATATAAAATAAAACAAGATCATATATTTAAATCTATTATTCAAATTGATGATGTTCCAGATTACTCTACTTTATCACTAAGGGCAAAACACTTAGAAAAGCATATATATTATGGTATTTATGCTATGTTTATTGAATTTATTGATCCTGAAATTAGATTATGTGCAATAGATGGAACTGCATTAAGAAGTTCTAAATACGATAGCGAAGCTAAATCGGGTAAAGGTACTCGACTTGGTTATTTTAAAGGTTATAAGTTGCATTGTATTTCAGCAGTTACCGATATTATAATTTCTTTAGTATTTGATTTAACAACAGCAAATGTTTATGATAATCAACTTTCACACTTACTTTATGAGGTTAAAACTTATAATCCATTTTTAATAATTGCTGATGCTGCGTATGATTCTGCAGAGTGGTTTGATATTGTTTCTGATTTAGAGTTAAATCTATTGACTGATATTAATATGCGTAAAGCTAAAAGTATTGAGTCATTTACAGTCAAAAGATATGAAAATGCTTTATTTATGAAATCTCCTATTGGATTAAATTTATATAAAAACAGATTAAAAATAGAGCAATTATTTTCTGCATTAAAAGGATTATATAATTTAGAAAATCCAAGACTTTATGGGCAAGCCCGATACGAACGTCATATAAAATGGGTATTATTATCATATTTAATAGATGAATTTAATAAAAAACAGCAAGGAATAAAAAGTAGAAAATATCCTTGGAACCTATGAGTTCAAAGAATATTTTCTTAAATAACTATCTGTAAAAATTAGTTATTCAACAACCTAATTTAAGTATAAAAAGAATGAAGGAGTTAAACCAATAATACTAGGAAGTTATACAGTAGAATATCAAGATGAGAATGGTAATGTGTTAGATAGCAAGACTTTAAGCGAACTTTATTTAGGTAAATATACGGAGATTGCAAAAAAATTGATGGCTATAATTTAGATGATGAAGAAACTAAGGTTATTGATTTAACAGAAGAAAGTCCTAATGGAACTATAATATTTAAATATAAAAAACAAGAAGTTCCAGTAACTCTAGAAAAACCAAAAGAAGAAGTTAAAGAAGAGTTTAAAGCTCCACAAGAAACTTTACCTAAAACTGGAGACCCTTTCAGTTCAAATATATTAATGATGTTAGGAGTAGCTTTAATTGGATTAGGAGTTGGATTTAATAAAAAATTTAAGAGATAGAATAATCATTAGTATTTTCTATTTAATTTACTGGGGCATATGTCCCAGTTTTCTTATATTTTATATAGGTTATATATTATAAGTATAGTAATTTAATTAATTTGGTGATGAAACACATGATATATGTTGAGGAGTATAATTAAAATTTTTGTGTAGTTTAGATGTAATATAACTTAGTTAAGGGAGGAGAAATGGGAACTATAATTTATTATGGAGGCTATAAAATAGTTAAGTATCCAAACATAATAGTAGGAAAAAATATAAAAGATTTTGGATATGGATTTTATTGTACTAGGATAAAGAAACAAGCAGAAAAGTTAGTAAACAAATATAAGACACCGGTTATAAATTCATATGCTTTAGCTGATATTTCAGATTTGAATGTTAAGGTATTTGAAAAGTATGATAAGGAATGGCTCGATTTCGTTGTTCATTGTAGAAGTGGGGGAGAGAATGGTCTTATGTCAATATTTTGGACACAAAAAGTCAAACTTTTTTATGCTGCACTTCTAGCTAATAATTCACATTGATCTGGAGTCATGTAATTAATAGAAGAGTGTAGCCTTTTTCTGTTATACCAACCTTCAATATATTTAAAAACAGCCATATTAGCTTCTTCGAAGGTACGATATGTATTTCTGTATATTTCCTCCTTTTTTATTGATGAATGGAAGGATTCTATACAAGCATTATCATATGGACAACCTTTTTTACTAAACGATTGTATAATATTAAATTCTTTGCATAGCTTCTTTAAATCATTGCTAGTGTATTGAGATCCTAAATCGCTATGAAATATTAATTGCTTATTCTTATCTGGAGATTGGCTATAATAAGCATTTTTTAAGGCTTTAACAACTAAATCATTAGTCATTTTCTTACCGAAAGCGTAGCCAATTATTTTTTTAGAATATAAGTCTAGAACTGAAGCTAAATAGCACCAACCATCTTTTATAGTATTAATATATGTAATATCCCCTACCCATTTTTCGTTAATAGAAGTAGTAGTAAAATCTCTTTTCAAAACGTTTTCTAAACCTTCTGCTACTTTTTTACTTGAATGAGGTTTGTATTTTTTTACAGTTACTGCACAAAGGCCAAGTTCAGTCATTCACCAGAATGTAATCGTAGCGGTCCATGAACTCAGCCTCTTCCACCGCGCGTTTTAAGCGGCTTTTGATGACCTCATCTGTTTCTGTGCCGCGGCCCCGCAGTCTGCGTTCCAGTTCTCCAGCGCTTGGCGGTGTCACAAACAAAAGCAGTGTGTCCGGAAACCTTTCCTTCACCTTTAAGGCGCCCTGGATCTCAATTTCCAGAATGACGTTCTTTCCGGCTTCCAGCTGCTCCATGACATAGCTCTTCGGAGTCCCGTAATAGTTTCCTACATAGCAGGCATGCTCGATCAGCGCATCTTCCGCGATCATCTGCTCAAACTGGTCTTTCGTTTTGAAGAAATACTCTCTTCCATCCACTTCTCCCTCACGCGGTCCGCGTGTAGTGGCAGAAATAGATAACGCATACTGGTCTGCATGTTCTGAAAGCAGTGCTTTCATCAAAGTGCCCTTTCCTGCTCCCGAAAAGCCGGAAACAACCGCTAAAACTCCTTTACGGCTCATATTTAATCCTCGATTCTTTACTCGTTCTGTGATTATTCGTAACTGTTCAGTACCTTCACAGTCACGATTATTCAATATTCTGAATCTGCTCTCTGACTTTTTCGATCTCAGTCTTTAATGCAATGGCCTTATCACAAATCTCCAGATCGGTGGATTTGGACAGTGTGGTATTGGCCTCACGGTTCATCTCCTGTGCGATAAAGTCCAGCTTGCGGCCTACGCTGCCGCCTGCTTCCAGCTCTTTTCTGGTAGCATCAATATGACTGTGGAGACGCCCCATCTCCTCATCTACACAAATCTTGTCGGCATAGATGGTAACCTCGGTAGCAATGCGCCCCTCATCAAGTGGGGTGCTGCCCAGAAGCTCTCTGACCTTATCCTCCAGTTTCTGGCGGTATTCGGTCAGGATGACCGGGGAGCGTTCCTCGATAAAAGCCACCAGACTGCTCATGTAATCCAGCTTGCCAAGCAGATCTTCCTTTAATTTTTCGCCCTCCTGAACGCGGGAATCCACAAATTTCTTTGCGGCCTCCTCGACGGCTCCTGAAAGCTGCTGCCAGATCCGGTCTTCATCCTCCGGGGCCTGGTCCATGGTCAGAACCTCCGGCATGCGGGCCAGTCCTGATACGGTAACATCGTTTTTGATGCCGAACTGTTCTTCCATCTGTTTGAAGCAGCTCATATACTCTGCAGCAAGGGAGCTGTTATACTTTAAGCACATCTTCTCTTCTGTGTAGTCTTCGTAGTTGATGAATACATCGACCTTTCCACGCTGAATATAAGTTTTTAACAGATTGCGGATGCCTGCCTCAAAGTAGTTGAACTTCTTTGGCAGCTTGATGCTTAAATCGAGATAGCGATGGTTGACTGCCTTCATTTCTACGGAAATCTTGCATTCCGCAGTAACAATCTCGCACCGGCCAAATCCGGTCATGCTCTTTATCATGATGTCGTCTACTCCTTTGCCATAGATAAAAGTATTATAATTCAAATGGAAAAACAAGTCAACGGCTTCGTGGCAATCGGTTTTGCGTTCTTGTAAATTTTCATGGAAT
>ERZ832973.1739-NODE-1739-length-15001-cov-33.148535_pt1 | contig 15001 bp, 18 predicted proteins | sample MGYA00519950_ERZ832973 | MGnify/ENA primary metagenome ERZ832973 (study PRJEB31850, sample SAMEA3708734) | human gut metagenome | biome: human gut; feature: human-associated habitat; material: faeces | place: China | collected 2014 ... | reverse complement strand
GCGGATGCTTTAACCCAGAACCTGATTTGGATAATGCCAACGTAGGGAGATAATGAATCACAAGTGTGTTTTTTGTGTGCAGGAATCTTTGGTTGGGTTCCTGCATTTTTTTATGTAATAGGATTCAGGTGCCAAAAGGTCTGCGTTTAAGCTTATAATATAAAATAACAGAGGCAAACACCATGAACATCACAAGAGAACAGTTAAAATTATACGCTGTCACAGACCGCAGCTGGCTTGGCAGCGAGACATTATATGAGCAGGTAGAGAAAGCGTTAAAAGGCGGCGTGACCTTAGTGCAGCTTCGGGAGAAAACTCTTGATGAGGCTGCTTTTGAGAAAGAAGGACAGGAGTTATTAGAACTTTGTCATCATTACAACGTACCGCTTATCATCAATGACAACGTGGAACTTGCAAAAAAAATCCATGCAGACGGAGTTCACATCGGACAGTCTGATATGGAGATAAAAAATGCAAGAGAGCTTCTTGGAGCAGATAAGATTATCGGCGTGACAGCAAAGACGATAGAGCAGGCGAAGGCAGCAGAAGCTGCAGGAGCAGATTATCTTGGAAGTGGAGCCGTTTTTGGAACAAGCACGAAAGCAGATGCAAAACCGATGGAATTAGATTTATTTCAGAAAATCTGTGAGAGTGTAACAATTCCGGTTGTTGCGATCGGAGGGATTAACGCAGACAATGTCTTTCTGCTAAAAGGCAGAAAGATGGCGGGAGTAGCAGTTGTCAGCGGCATTTTCGCATGTGAAGATATTGAAAAAGGAACAAGAGAATTACTTGCAAAAGTAGAGAGTATCATTTAATTAGGTAGGAACTGCAGAGCAGTTTTTATATACAGCGGCAGATTGGGGGCACCACCTTAGGTCGCTATACAAAATTAATGCAAAAGAAGGATTTTTCCTTCGGAAAAACAAGGAGGATTTTATGTTTACAGCATTAACAATCGCTGGAAGTGATTCCAGCGGAGGCGCCGGCATCCAGGCAGATATTAAGACTATGACCGCAAACCGCGTTTACGCGATGAGTGCGATCACGGCTTTGACTGCCCAGAATACGACCGGCGTAACAGATATTATGGAGGTGACTCCAAAGTTTTTGGCAGAGCAGCTGGATAGTATTTTTACGGATATCAATCCGGATGCAATTAAGACCGGGATGGTTTCATCAAGTGAACTGATCGAGACGATTGCGGACAAACTGACAGAATACCACGCAAAAAATATTGTGGTGGATCCTGTTATGGTGGCTACCAGCGGAGCAAGACTTATCAGCGAGGAAGCCATTGGAACATTGAAAAGTAAATTATTGCCTCTGGCAACTGTTATCACCCCAAATATCCCGGAAGCAGAAGTGCTTTCAGAGATGGAGATCAAAACAGAAGCAGATATGGAAAAAGCAGCAGAGACCATCTGTAACACCTTAGGTTGTGCAGTTTTATTAAAGGGTGGACATCAGTTAAATGATGCCAATGATCTTCTTTTCCAGAAAGGGAAAGAGCCGGTATGGTTCCACGGAAAAAGAATTGACAATCCAAATACCCATGGAACAGGTTGTACCTTGTCTTCCGCAATTGCATCAAATCTTGCAAAAGGAAGAGACTTGGAAACCTCTGTCAAGTATGCGAAAAACTATATTTCCGGCGCACTTGCCGATATGCTTGACCTTGGAAAAGGAAGCGGCCCTATGAATCATGCATTTGCAATCGAAGGAGAATATGAAAGATGAGTGAAAAAAGAACTTCCGTTTTTTCAAACGGCTTAATCTGGTTTGGGGCAGGAGTATCTTTAGCTGAGATCCTGACCGGTACCTATTTTGCACCACTTGGTTTTGGAAGAGCAATGGCAGCAATTCTGCTCGGACACCTGATCGGCGGACTCATGATGTTTGCCGCAGGAATGATCGGGGCAAAAGAGCGGAAAAGTGCCATGGAAACTGTAAAAATGAGTTTCGGTGAGAAGGGAAGCCTTCTCTTTGCGGTATTAAATGTACTGCAGCTTGTCGGCTGGACAGCTATCATGATCTATGATGGTGCACTCGCAGCAGACGGTCTGTTACATAGTGGTATATGGATTTGGGCAATTGTGATCGGAATTTTGATCATAGTGTGGATCTTTATCGGACTGACCAATCTTGGAAAGTTAAATACCGTTGCAATGACCGCACTTTTTGTATTGTCACTGGTACTTTTTAAGGTGATCTTCTTTAATACAGATTTTGTAATGCCGATCGCAGTAAGTGACGATATGATGACTTTTGGAGCTGCCGTAGAGCTTGCAGTCGCAATGCCTCTTTCCTGGTTACCGCTTATCAGCGATTATACGAGAGAAGCAGAAAAACCATTCGCAGCAACCTTTGCAAGTGTACTCGTATATAGCGTAGTCAGCATTTTTATGTACATGATCGGTATGGGAGCCGCTATTTTTACCGGCGAATACGATATCGCACAGATTATGTTAAAGACAGGTCTTGGCGTTGTGGGATTACTTATCATTGTATTCTCAACAGTTACAACAACGTTCTTAGATGCTTATTCCGCAGGAGTTTCCTGTGTTTCCATTTCTTCTAAAATTCAGGAGAAATGGGCAGCGATCATTGTTACAGTGATCGGAACGATCGCAGCGATCGTTTATCCAATGGATAATATTACAAACTTCTTATATCTGATCGGATCTGTTTTTGCTCCGATGATCGCAGTGCAGATTGCAGATTACTTCATTTTGAAGAAAGCGGATTCTGAAAAAAATGCTTTCCAGTGGCGTAATCTGATCGTATGGCTTGTCGGATTTATTATTTACCGCATGTTAATGCACGTAGATACTCCGCTTGGAAATACTCTGCCGGATATGGTGATCACAGTCGTTCTCTGCCTGATTGTGGAAAAGGTTGCAGAAGCAATGCGAAAATGAGGACGAAAGAATGAAAAAATCTAACTTAAAGAAATTAACAGTCACAGCAATTTTAGCAGCAGTAGCCGTAGTGGGAAGCTTATTTTCCTTCCCGGTATTCGGGTCAAAATGTGCACCGGTACAGCATCTGGTAAATATTTTGTGTGCAGTTACCGTTGGACCGTGGTGGGCACTGGCGCAGGCATTTATCGCATCGCTCATCCGTAACCTGTTAGGACTTGGAAGCCCGCTTGCATTTCCGGGAAGTATGTGCGGTGCGCTGCTCGGAGGACTTCTCTATAAATATGGAAAGAAACTTCCATTTGCTTACATTGGAGAAGTAGTAGGAACCGGGATTCTCGGCGGAATGCTTTCTTATCCGGTTGCATATCTTGTTATGGGAAACACAGCAGCAACATTGTTTATGTTCGTAGTGCCATTCCTCATCAGTACCTGTGGAGGAACGATCATTGCGATCATTATCACACTGCCATTAAAAAAATCAGGTATGCTCGGAAAAATGAAGGACAGTCTGGAAGAGTAGATGAAAGTTTTCTGCTCACTCCTTAATTTCTTATAAAGGAAGAAAAAATGCAAAGAGAGCCTGTCGGGATTTATGTCCCGGCAGGCTTTCTTTGCATACAACATTATGAAAGGGAGTTTCCTTTTTTGCAACGGAGAATTCCAAGAAGCAGCAGTACCGGAAAGATAATTCCTGCCAGAATGCCCATTTTCAGGTTGTCTCCCAAAGAATCTGAAATCATTCCAACCAGGGTAGGACCTCCTGCACAACCCATATCTCCACCTAATGCCAGTAATGCAAACATAGCGGTTCCACCTTTTGGCAAAGCTGCGGATGCTTTGCTGAATGTTCCGGGCCACATGATTCCCACTGAGAGCCCACAGACAGCACAGGCAATCAGATTCAGTAACGGAGCCCGGAACAATGAAATCCCCAGATAGGATAAAATACATAGCAGACAACTATAAATCATAAAGTGATCTAAATTGATACGATCGCCATACTTGCCATAAAATAATCTTGAGGTTCCCATTAGAATTGCAAAAGCCATCGGTCCGGCTAAATCTCCTGTGGCTTTGGAAATTCCAAGTCCTTTTTCAGCAAAAGCCGAAGCCCATTGGCTTACTGCCTGTTCACTTGCCCCGGCACATATCATCATGATCAGTAAAATCCAAAAGATTTTCAGCCGGAACAATTCTTTTAATTCAAGACCGGTTTCGCCATCCTCAAGCAGAGGTGCGATTGGTACCTTTGCAAAAATAAAAGCGTTTCCAATAGGAATGACTGCCCAGATAATAGCTAATACTTTCCAGTTATCTATACCCGCTGCATAGAAAAACAAAGTTGATAAAAGTACAACTCCGGCATGTCCCCAGCAATAAAAAGAATGGAGCAGGCTCATCGCTTTCTCTTTATTATCAGACGGACAGGCCTCAACGACAGGACTGACCAGAACTTCCAGAAGTCCGCCACCTATGGCATAAATCATTACTGCAATCAAAATTCCGATAAAGGGAACCGGTAAAATCTCAGGCAAAACTGTAAGAAGAAGTAATCCTGCCGCTGCAAGGGCATGAGCTGCGATCATGGATACCCGATAGCCTATTTTATCGATGAATCTGACAGAAAGAAGATCAACCAGTAATTGTATTCCAAAATTAAAAGTTACCAGTAAAGTGATCTGGGAAATCGGAACATGGTAGCTTTTCTGAAAAAATAAGAAAAGTAATGGTGTAAAATTGTTCACGACAGCCTGTACAATATAACCTACAAAACAGGCAGTGATCGTCTTATTATATTGGTTTTTCATTTGTTTTTATTCTCCTTTAACAAATGTGATTATATCGTAAAGATTGTGTGCAGTCATTGTACAAAATTGCATATTTATAGTACAATATGGTAAAAATTAGTATTTATAAGGAAATACATTATGGACTATTTTAAGATAACTACAGATGAAACACTGCGGGAAACGGTTCAGCATGGCAGTGAACGTTATCCTTTTGCATATTATCCTGAGGATATCTGGCAATTTGATTTTCACCGTATCGACTGGCACTGGCATCATGAGCTGGAATTTCTTTATGTTGCAGAAGGCACAGCAATCTGCTTTATCGGTACAAGCAAAGTAGAACTGCATAAAGGCTGCGGCATATTTATTAATAGTGGTGTGTTACACTGTTTTGAAGCACGATCCAGCACATTTACGCCTAATATTGTTTTTGCACCAACTCTGCTGGCATCCGAAAACAGCCTTATTTATGAAAAATATATTCTGCCGGTGATAAATTCAGCAGTAGAATATCAGATTTTTGATCCAAACAGTACATCGGAAAGAAGTGCTTTACAGCTTATGTTACAGATTTTTGAACTTCAGGAAAATGGGCAGGATAATGAATTATGTACCATACAACTTCTGTTGCAGTTCTGGAATATATTGTTTAAAGATGGAGGCTGGAATTCTGATTCGGACAATCTCCAGCGGCTAAATCATAATCAGGCAAGACTGCAAATTATGATGCAGTATATACAGGAACACTATGCGGAAGAAATTACACTGGAAATGATTGCGGCATCGGCATCTATCAGCAAAAGCGGAGCGTTACATATTTTTCAATCCGGCATACATTGTTCGCCGGTAGCGTATCTGATTCAATACAGGCTGGCACAGGCTGCCAGACAACTTTATACTACTCAAAAATCGGTTGCCTCCATTGCAAATGAAACCGGATTTACAAGTGCCGGCTACTTTTGCCGGAAGTTCAGACAGTATTATAATAGGAGTCCAAAGGAATACAGAAAGAAAAAAACGGAAGAAAGTTCTTAAAGTTTGTTTTATAACTACACATTATAAAAAGCGTGTGTTATGATAAGGTCTGATGTGGAATCAGAAATAGATAATAAAAAAATGACAGAGAAAATCAGAACACTACATAAGAGAGACGAGGAATCATGAGTATTTCAGAAAAATATATAGCAGAGCTTTATAACAAAATACAGGAAGAGCGACCGATCATCCATTGTATAACCAACGCTGTGACGGTGAATGACTGCGCCAATATTTTACTGGCAGCAGGCGCGTCGCCAACGATGGCACATCATCCGCTTGAGGTGGAAGAGATTACCGCAGGTACGAAGGCACTTGTCTGTAATTTTGGTGCAATCGCTGATTATGAGGCGATGGAAAAGGCAGGGAGAGTGGCTGGTGAATTAGGACATGCCATTGTCATTGATCCTGTCGGGGTATCAGGTTCGAGCTATCGGAGAGAAAAGTGCCAGATGCTGATCGAAAACATCCATCCAACCTGTATCCGTGGAAATTATTCGGAAATCCGGGCACTGATGGAGCATTGCAGCACGGCAACAGGTGTGGATTCCGGCGACAAAAATCTGGACATAGAGGCAATGAAGCAGTATGCAAAACAATATCATCTGATTATGATCGCTTCCGGGGAAAAAGATATTATCACAGATGGAACCGCCATTTATATTTGTGAAAATGGGGATGCCAAAATGGCAAAGATCACAGGCAGCGGATGTATGTCTTCGGTTATGCTGGGGGCGTTTTTGGGAACAGAGCCTTCCGTGCAGAGTGCAGCGGCCTGTTGTGCATTTGTTGGAATTGCAGGAGAACTTGCAGCGGAAAAAACAGATGCATGCGGAGGTGGAACTATGACGTTCCGTAACCTTTTTATTGATCAAGTTTCTTTGATGACACAGGAAAAAATGAGTAGATGTAAGGTGCACATATGATTACATTAAATGATTATCACATAATGTATACAAAGAAATGCTTGAATTGAACAAAAAATTCGTGAAATTTAAACTATTATACGAAGAAAAAGAATATGCTATTATAATCACACGACGTGCAGCCGAACAGCGATCGCAGAGATTGTTGTCCGGCTGCATTTTTGTCTGTGAAAAATAAAGGAAAAGAGGAGAATAAAATTATGCCAAAAACAAAATTACAGGAAGTCGTTTTTACCATTTTAATGGTATTTGTCATGGTTTACGCCATGATCTGTTACAACATTGCACTGAATATGGGAGGAATGAGTAACATCGTATTCTTAAATGCATTTCATGAATTAGTGATCATGGGACCGATTGCATTTATTTTAGATTTCTTTTTATATGGAAGTCTTTCAAAAAAACTTGCATTCCGCATTGTGACACCGGGTGTGGATAAGCCAATCATGCTTATTTTAGCAATTTCATCCATCACCGTATGTCTGATGTGTCCGACCATGAGCTTTTTTGCTACTTTATTATTTAAGAGTGCAGGAAAAGAATTTATTGCAGTCTGGTTTCAGACAACTGCATTAAACTTTCCGATGGCATTTTTCTGGCAGATCTTTTTTGCAGGTCCGCTTGTCCGTGCTATATTCGGAATGATTTTCAAGGAAAAAGAACCACAGGTCATGAAAGAAGAAGCGGAATACTTAGAGGGCGGAGAAGCAAGATAATCCTTAAAAGGTAATACTATGTCCGGTATTTGGAAAAATAAGTGCGGCAGCGCAGTCAGTTACAAAAATGAAAACCCAAAACATATTCCATTTTTTTCGGAAATCAAGCGAAATATGATACCACCATTTTTGCAATATTTTTGAAAAAATGCAAACCCACAGAACGCCTGCAACGCCAAAACCTAACGCAGAAACCAGACAGATATACCCACGGAAATCAAGAAAATATCCGCTGTAATCCCAGTAACGTAAATTCCAGAAGAGATCAAGAAACCATCCAATCACAAGTTCTAAACCGGAGCCTAAAAGGGCAGAGAGGAAAAAGACAGTGACAGGGTGGTTTTTCTTATATTTTCCTGAAGAATCTGGCAATAATTCACGAGGGGATAATATAACCGAAAATAAAACTGCGCCAATCCCATAAACAGGCAGCCACGGACCGTAGAGAAAACCACGGTTTCGAAATGTTCCTTCTTTTACAAGGAAAATCAGAACCTCCCACACATAACCGCAGACAGAGCCTGTGAAAAAGAAAAAAATCATAAGTGAGAGAATATTTTGTATTGTATTCTGCTCCGGTTTGCAGAGTCTGGTAAAATCCGGAAGGTGTTTTTGCTTTTTCATGGAATAAGTATGCTGCCGGAGAAGAAAATTATGTATGGAGTAATAAGAGAAATTTGAAATGAATAAGATGGCACACCTGACATTTGCTAAAATAGAAATAAGGAAAATGAATCAGAAATGGAAATCTCAAGTGAAAAACGGAGATGAAAAGTAGAAAGCGGAAGTAGAAATCAAAAACGAAAATGAGAAATAGAAATCGAAAGTGAAAACCAGAAGTGGAGATCAGGAGCAAAAATGATTGACAGAGAAAACAGATCAGCGTATGATAAGAAACACTAATTTTCAGAATATTTTAAATAATACAATGCACGCTTGCGAATATTCTGTTGAATAAAAACAGGTTTTGGGAGATGCTTTGTGAGACATCAGGAGGGAAAAGAATGGATTTACAATTAGTGAAAATGAGTGAAAAATTCAAACCACAGCTTTTGGATATGATGGATGAATGGACGAAAACCGGGGAAACCATTATTCCATGGGCAATCCGGAAAGTCGATTATCATGATTTTGATGCTTATCTGAAAAGTCTGGAAGAATCGGAGCCAAAAGAGGGATATGTGCCTGCATCCACTTTTTTCGCATATGACAGGGAACGCGATATTCTGGTTGGAGCAGTCGATATCAGACATTCCCTTAACGAAGCATTATTGTTAGATGGAGGCCATATCGGAGACGGTGTGCGTCCTTCGGAACGAAGGAAAGGATATGCAACAGCGATGATCGCATTAGCGTTAGACGAGTGCAGAAAGCTGGGAATTGAAAAGGTACTTATGGTATGTAATAAGGAAAATACCGGTTCAGCAAAAAGTATCCAGAACAACGGAGGAGTTCTGGAAAATGAGATAAACGTAGAAGGTGAGACGGTACAGCGTTACTGGATACAGCTGTAGAGGTTACAATCAACTTAAAAATTTGCGTGCCAATTAAGCAAAACTATGCTACAATGAAACGAGCGATAATTTCATTTGCAGATTCAGATAAAATGGAACTATCAAAAATGCTGTTCTGACAAAAATCAGGACATTACAGAAATGAAAATACAGGAGGACAAAGGGCTGACTATGGAAAATATTTTTTCCCAGGAAAAAGTAATCGTCATCGACTTCGGCGGTCAGTACAACCAGTTGGTTGCAAGACGTGTCAGAGAATGTAACGTTTACTGTGAAATCTATTCCTATCGAACAGACATCGAGCAGATCAAAGCCATGAATCCAAAGGGAATCATTTTGACCGGAGGACCAAACAGCTGCTACGAGCCGGATTCACCAACCTATACCAAAGAATTATTTGAACTTGGCATTCCGGTTTTGGGACTTTGCTATGGTGCACAGTTAATGATGCACGTGTTAGGAGGCAAAGTTGAGAAGGCACCGGTGCGTGAGTATGGTAAAACAGAAGTAATGGTGGATACAACTTCTCCATTATTTGGAAATGTTGCACCGACGACCATCTGCTGGATGAGCCACTTTGATTATATTTCAAAACCAGCACCAGGTTTTAATATTGTTGCACACACGGCAGATTGCCCGGTTGCAGCAGCAGAAAACAGAGAGAAAAATTTATATGCGATCCAGTTCCACCCGGAAGTACTGCACACCGAAGAGGGAAGCAAAATGCTCCACAACTTCGTAAGAGGCGTGTGTGGATGCGCCGGAACATGGAGAATGGATTCTTTCGTTGAGAGTACGATTAAGGATATCCGAGAAAAAGTCGGTGATGGAAAAGTACTTCTTGCATTATCCGGCGGTGTAGATTCCTCTGTTGCAGCAGGACTTTTATCCAGAGCCATTGGAAAGCAGCTCACCTGCGTATTCGTTGACCACGGTCTTCTCCGCAAAAATGAGGGAGATGAAGTCGAGAGCGTATTCGGACCAAATGGTCAGTTCGATTTAAACTTCATCCGTGTCAATGCACAGGAGAGATACTACAACAAACTTGCAGGCGTTACAGAGCCTGAACAGAAACGTAAAATCATCGGAGAGGAATTCATCCGTGTATTTGAAGAGGAAGCAAAGAAAATTGGAGCTGTTGATTTCCTTGCACAGGGAACCATCTATCCAGACGTAGTGGAAAGTGGTCTTGGCGGTGAATCCGCAGTGATCAAATCCCACCACAACGTAGGAGGACTTCCTGATTTCGTTGATTTCAAGGAGATCATTGAGCCACTCCGCAACCTGTTCAAAGACGAAGTCCGCAAAGCAGGTCTTGAACTTGGCATTCCGGAAAATCTTGTTTTCCGTCAGCCATTCCCAGGTCCTGGACTTGGAATCCGTATCATCGGTGAAGTGAATGCAGACAAAGTCCGCATTGTACAGGATGCCGATTACATCTACCGCGATGAGGTGGACAAGGCAGTTGCCGCTTACAAAAAAGAGCACGGCAAGAACCCATCCTGGATGCCAAACCAGTACTTTGCAGCCCTTACCAACATGCGTTCCGTTGGTGTTATGGGTGATGAGAGAACTTACGACTACGCAGTTGCACTGCGTGCAGTCAATACGGTTGATTTCATGACAGCCGAGTCTGCCGAGATTCCGTTTGCAGTACTTCAGACGGTTATGAGCAGAATTATCAATGAGGTGCGTGGGGTGAATAGAGTATTCTATGATCTGACGAGTAAGCCACCGGGAACGATTGAGTTTGAATAGTAAACAGGGAGCCGGGAAGCCGCATAAACAGCGGACTTTCCGGCTTTTGATGTGGACGTGATACCTTTTTGATACCTATATTAGATAATGTTATTAAGTTTAGTGATTATGCTTCTAATATTTTTTACAAGAGAGGAATATTCTTCATGAGTTAACTCCAATCTAGGAGAGGTAGTACTATGGACTGTTTCATTACGCAATTTAAGTAAAGTTTTAATACTGCTTTCATCTTTTTCTGATATAAATTTATTTTCAGATAAGTATTGTATTAGTTTTGATGGAGATGACGGGGTATTATCTGGAGATAATTGAATCATCAAGCCTTCAAGTTCTTTCCATAAACTAACGAATTCATAACCATTTTGAAAATCGTTTTTTACATGGCGATATGATCTTCTTTTTAAGGTAATATTTTTAAGCATTATGCCATAGAAGGAAACAAATAAACCTATCATAATAAACGAAAGAGCAAGCATATTCATTGGCTCAGTAGAAAAACTTCGTTCTAGTTCTTGAAAAAACAACAGAAAGATTCCAAGCATACTATATACGAGTCCGAGACTTGCAAGGAGGTTATAAAAACGTTTTCTCTTTTCAAATTGTTTGTTTTCAACCAGTCTTTCTTTTATACTAACGTCAAGTTTGAGCAATTCTGAAATAGGGAGACTGTCAATGTCGGTAGTCTGATAGTCATCTAGCATTTTTTCGATAAGCAAGTCCTTATATTCTTCGCCCAACTCATTTACAACAAGTTGAAGTTTTTTACTTGATATGTAATACTTCATATTATTCACCATCCTTAAAGTGCATTATTATTGTTAAGATAAGAGAAATTGTAATTAGTAGCAGAAAAAATATAAAATATGGCATATTTAGTGTGTTGTCGGATTTGATAAACATATCAGGTAAAAAAAGTAATCCTGATATGAATAGAAGAATCTCTGATAAAATTTTCAAAACAATTGCTCCTATATTCTTTTTCCTTACAGTTTTGTTTCGCCGTATTGCTTGAACAACAATGCTCTCTGTAATTTCTTGTGAAGCACCGTTTTCACGAAGCATTTCTTCTACTTTATTTGCTTCACTTATAACTTCTAAAGTATATTGTTTTGCTTGCTCTGTAAGACGGTTCTTGGCACCTTGTGAAAAGTGAGCTAATTCAGTATCTGATAGATTGAACTGTATTTGCAAAATAAATCACCTCATTTCATTTGTGTGGTGTTAACTATCCTCCACTTATAGCTATTGTTTTTCTTATCATTCCCTTTTTCATCAACACTGCTGCTCGTAGCAGGCCAGTTGATTTTCCATTCAAAATACTCGTCCTCGGAAATCTCCCCATTTTTCAACTGCTCTTTCCGCAGACACCATTCACGCATGAAATCATTGACTAAACCATAATCAATCCATATACCTACTGGGGCATGAGCAGGCCAGTCGTCATTGTCATAGTAACGCACTGATTTATCATCAGAAGCGTTGCACTTGCCGGGATTGCGGACAAGCTGGAATAAGTGGATCGTGGTGCGGTCATCTTCATCAAGCCAAAGGAACGTAAGCATAATATCCTCGGCGCAGCCGGGAGTAACACCAATAAAATGGATATAATTGACATTCAGTATCTTTGCCATTTCCATTAAAGTGTTGTTTTTGGGAACACGATAGCCGGATTCATATTGTGCAATACGAACATCGGCATTGCGTTCCTCATATCCCAATTTCAAGCCCAATTCACGCTGTGTCAAGCCCCGAAATGTGCGTATTCTCTTTATTCGTTCTCCTAATACCATAACCATGTGTCCTTTCTGAAAATTAGAATGATTGTTTTGAAGCTATCATGTTACATCTGCTCCATAGCTCGTCTTTATATGCAAATACGTCTTTGTCAACATTTCTTTCAACAAAGCCAACTTTTTCATAACATTGTTTCGCTACAATATTTTCACCAAAAACATTCAGTTGAACTGCTTTTGCGCCGGTTATCTGAAAGGCATATTGCAGAGCTAGATTCAGCATTTCTTTTCCGTAACCTTTTCCACGTTTCGTTTTATCAACGATTATAAATTTAAGAAATACAACATTGTCTGTTGTATTGACGGAGTAACAGAAGAAGCCTACTATCTGTCCTTTATTTTCAGTTGCTACATAAGCACTGTCTGTCCAGTCCATTGCATTTTTCTCTAATAAATCATGGAAAGATTTTGGTGTCATGGGGCATGGCAAAAGATTTGCACACCAAAAGGCATGGGTTCTTTCGTCATCAATCCATTTTGACACATATTCGTAATCTTTGCCTGGTATATACGGTCGGATTCTCATAAATGGAATGTCCTTTCTCCAATTTATTTATAAATTTGTTATAGGTAGTTCACCATGATGTATTCTTCCTCGTTCTCCTTTACAATCTCAAAACCAACCTTTAGATATAGCTTTGCCGCATAATTGGTTTTTTGAACGGAAAGAGAAACTTGTCTATATCCATGTGATTTCAGCAGGACAAGGATTTCTTTCATCATGGCTGTTCCAATGCCAAAGCTTCGGTATTTTTTATAAAGGGAGATTGCCAAAGAGGGCGTTTCATCATCTATATGTCCGTAATCATTCATAATACGAACCCAAACAGCACCGACAATCTTGCCGTCAACCTCTGATACTAATCCCCAATCATCTTTTGATTCTCCGAAATGCTTCACATAAACCTGTAATTCGGGAGATGTAATAATGGTTTTGGGTGGAGGTTCGATACCCTCTGGAACAAAAATTGCTTCGTATAGAAAATTATCCAGTAACGGATATTCCTGTTTATGTATTTCACGTATTGTTACGTCCATAACTGACCTCTCAATTTTGTATTCTTCATATATTCTAGCATAATTCAGATAATACAGCAACAAAAACTTATCAGAAATGCTAAATTTAATAAAAAAGATAAGTTTAACAAATAAGCTATTGACAATAACAGAAATGTTAAGTATAATACGAATACGATATTTAACAAAAACGCTAAATAAAAGGAGGATGTTGAATGAAGAATGAACTATTTGTAACTGCCGGAGAGGTAGCGCAGGAGTTAGGTGTTTCCAAACCATTTGCTTACAAATTAGTACGACAGATGAATGAAGAACTGGAAGAAAAAGGTTTTATCACAATTGCCGGACGTGTCAGCAGAAAATATTATGAAGAAAAATTCTACGGCATGGCGCAGGCGGCGAACTAGGGAGGGCAGATTATGGCAGCATATAAAGATGAACAGCGTGGGACGTGGTATGTATCGTTCCATTATTACGACTGGATGGGCAAGAACTGCCGAAAAGTCAAGAGAGGTTTCAAAACCAAAAGAGAAGCTACGGAGTGGGAACACCATTTCCGCATGAAAGAGGCGGCTGACTTGGATATGACTTTCGGGGAATTTGTGCAGGCATACACAAGAGATATGAAACCGAAGTTGAAGCACAATACTTGGCTGACAAAGGAGCATATCTTACGCACAAAATTGTTACCGTATTTTGAGAATAAGAAAATGTGCGATATTCGTGCAAAAGATATTATCCAGTGGCAGAATGAGCAGATTTCCTATCGTGATGAAAAGGGAAAGCCTTATGCACCGACTTATCTGAAAACCCTGCAATCCGAATTGAGCGCATTGTTTAATCATGCGGTGCGGTTCTACGAATTAAAGAGCAATCCCGTTGTCAAAGCCGGACCGCTTGGGAAAGGGAAAGCGGAGGAAATGCTTTTTTGGACGAAAGAGGAATATCTGAAATTCATTGAAGCAGTAAAAGATAAGCCTTATTCTTATCAGGCATTTCAAATTTTATACTGGTGTGGCTTGCGTGTTGGCGAACTTTTAGCACTCACGCCGCAGGATATTGATTTTGATAATAAGGTTATTCGGATAAAAAAATCTTATCAGCGGTTGGAGGGGAAAGATGTGATTACAGATCCCAAAACACCGAAAAGCAAGCGGAATGTGAGTATGCCAGATTTCTTGTGTGAAGAACTGAAAGATTATATCGGCAGGTTGTACGGGATTCTTCCCACTGACCGTATTTTTCATCTGACGAAAAGTTTTCTGCACCATGAAATGACGAGAGGAGCGGAGAAAGCGGGTGTAAAACGCATTAGAATCCATGATTTGCGACATTCTCATGTATCGCTGCTTATCAGCATGGGATTTTCGGCGGTGTCAATCGGAAACAGAGTGGGGCATGAAAGCGTGGATATTACTTATCGCTATGCTCATATGTTCCCGACAGAACAGACACAAATGGCAAAATTGCTGAATGAAGAATTTAAGGAGGGCGCAGAGGAATGAGCGGCACACACAAATATCCGACA
>ERZ832973.1736-NODE-1736-length-15025-cov-4.846426_pt1 | contig 15025 bp, 18 predicted proteins | sample MGYA00519950_ERZ832973 | MGnify/ENA primary metagenome ERZ832973 (study PRJEB31850, sample SAMEA3708734) | human gut metagenome | biome: human gut; feature: human-associated habitat; material: faeces | place: China | collected 2014 ... | reverse complement strand
GGAAAGTTTATATTTCATTATTTTCCCATAACTAAAAACACTCTTATTATATCGACATTTATTTATCTACTTTTTATTTTTTAACACTTTTTCTCTTTTTATTGCATAATATTATCTTGTACAATATTTATTAATGAAAGGATATATATCATGTACTTTTATAGAAAAGACGATTGTATAAAATGTAATGATTGTATGAATGATCCTTGTGATGCTTCTTGTAACACAGCCTGTAATCCAAAAGTAAATTGCTATGAATCTTATAAAGTATTTGCTCCCAATATATATGCAAAACCTTATATTACTTTACAGCCTTATGAACATTTATTTAATTTAAGTGATGCTTTTTATGCTGGCACTATTTTTAAAGATCTTTATAGCCCTTATTGCGATGTAAAATATGTTAAGGGGGTTAAATGATGGATAGAGAAGATTTATTAAATAATATTAGAAAAATGTTATTTTATTGTGTTGATTTAAATCTTTATACTGACAGTTTCCCATGTTGCGAAAAATCCACTGAAGATTATGAAATAATGTCTTCAAAATTAAAAAAAGCAATTTATGAATACGAACAACAATATGGTCCTTTAATTAATTTCGGATTAGCTTATATGCAAAATCCTAAAGCTTGGATAGATACCCCTTGGCCATGGGAAAAATGTAAGGATGGTGAATAATATATGTGGTGCTATGTAAAAACTCTTCAATATCCTGTTAATTTAAAATGTTCAGATTTAAGTATGGCAAAACTTCTTATTACTCAATTTGGTGGCCCTGATGGGGAGCTATCAGCAGCTCTAAGATATTTAAGCCAAAGATTTTCTATGCCTACCAATAAATCTAAAGGTATGCTAAATGATATTGGCACAGAAGAAATGGCCCACGTCGAAATAATTGCCACAATGGTTCATCAAATAATGGAAAACTCTACAATAGATGAAATAAAAAAAGCAGGTCTTGCTGGCCATTATGCAGATCATGGTAAAGGTGTGTATCCTACAGATGCTACAGGTAATCCTTGGAGTGCTACCTTTTTTCAATCTAAAGGTGATGTAATAGCTGATTTACATGAAAATTTAGCTGCAGAACAAAAAGCTCGAGCAACATATGAATGGCTTTTAAATTTAACAGATGATTACGAAATCAAAAAAATTCTGGGATTCTTAAGAGAAAGAGAAGTAGTTCATTATCAAAGATTTGGTGAAACACTAATGCACGTACAAGAGAATCTCTCTCATAAAAATCCAAATTGTAAATAAAACAAACTAGCTATCTGTGATAGCTAGTTTTTATGTTATATATTTCAAAATATGATAATAATAAGAATATCAAATATTATAACTGAAATATATTAGAAATCAAAATTGGTATGGCAAAAAATATCAATGCTTTTAATATATTATGTTTTACAAGATTTACCCCCATATTAAACTTTCCCCTTAAGTTAAAATTCCACCTCTTTATTTCTATTGTCTATTATAATATTCAATTCCATCAGATGGCTTAAAATAAGTTCTTATATATCCATCTTTTGATACAAAGACAATTTCATTATTCTCTGCATCATAATATATATCATCTCCGTCTTCTGCTTCCTGCTTATGTTTAGAAGAAGCTGAAGTTACTACTTCATTAGCCCCCTCTAAATAATCTTCTTTTGTTGTATAACCAAATTCACCACCATGCTTTAAGAAATGCTCCTCCCATAAATTATCATTACGGAATTCTAAAACACCATCTGCTTTTTGGCTTTGTAGCACACTTCCTATGTTTAAGGCATCAAAATTTATATTAAATACCTTACCTATAAATGATAAAAGAAGTACTACTGCCACTATAATAATATTTCTAAATTTTTTACTTTTATTCTTACTGTTAATCCTTTGGATATTAGTCTCTTTTATACTCTCTTTTTCATTATTATTTATATTGTTATTTTTCTTTCTACATTCACTACATCTCTTTGGCAGATTAAGACCCTTATCATTATAAAATTTTATTTCTGAATCTGTCAGTGTAAATTCCTCTCCACATTGTTTACACTTTCTTTTATCCACTATGTACCTCCACTTATCTTCATTTTTACATTAATCATATATTTCCTTAACAAATTTTCAACTGAAACTAGTACATCTTTTTATTAAAAGCAATAAAAATCCCCTCTTAGATTTACTATCTATACAGCAAAAATACCTAAATCATTCCACATTAATTTTTCAGAATTTGATTTTATACCATCAAAATTATCTATAAAATCTTTGTAATGCATTGCTCCAAGTTTTTCATATAGAATTTTAGCTCTATCATTTCCTTTAACAATACATATACTCATATTTTTATATCCAGCATCTAAGGCATATTTTCCTACAGTATTTATTAAACTTGTACCAACACCTTTTCCTCTAGCAACTTCTGCTACATGTAAAGAATCTAAATACCAACATTTCACTTCAGTATCATCTACCTTAGATGCAACAAAGCCTAAAAAGTCATGTTCTTCATAGGCAACAAATATTTGCTGTCCTCTTATACATAAATATTCTGACCATTTTTTACTTATATTTTCAACTGTTAAATTATCTAAATAATTTTGAGAAAGTATTCCACTATATGTTTTTCTCCAATTTTCAATATACAGTGTACTAATTTTTAATATATCACTATCATTTGCTTTTCTAATTATCATAAAAAACCTCTTTTCAAAAATATTCTTTTTTCCAATTATAGCTAGTACATATACTAAATTTGCTTTTTCATCAAACACTCTCAACCCACTTTATATAAATTTAAAACAAACTTACTTAACCCTTATATTTTATATAAGTATTATATACTATTATCAATTTATATTAAATATAACAAAACTATTTTTCTAAATTAATAGTTCAATAAGAGCAGGTAAAAAACCTGCTCTTCTGCTACATTATTTAAAGCTTTATTCTTCATAAGCTTCTAAAATCCTTAAATAATGATTTGCTTCCCTTAGCACATGGTCTGAAAGAAGTGGTAGGATTATTGACTTTATCTCACATCCTAATATGCCCTTGGTAGCTGCCTTCTTAAAATCAATTAATTTGGCTGTCTCAATCAATGTATCACTTACAATAGTGGTACTGGTAACTTCATTAATATCAGATGTTTTTTTCATTAACTCTTTAAATTTCTTAGCAAACTTATCAGCAGAATTTATGAGCTTTTCTTCACTTGGATCAAGCATCCCTCTAATAAACATGGCATGCTCCATGAAGATTTCATTCCAAAATCTCTCTACTTTTTTAATTTTATATTGCTCTATATCAATATTATTTTCAAGATCTTTTATATTCTGCTGGTACTTTTTAGCCTCTTCTATTATATGTTCAAGCATCATAGGGTAATTAGAAGTAAATAGCTTACAGCTAATCACTTCTTCTAAAACCTTCTCTTTAAAGCATATTAACTTGTCTAGCATCTTTATAGCCCTGCAATTTAAATTCTTTACACAATCTGAAGTCTTCACATCAGCTATTTTCTTATTTTTACATTGAAGATGACTTTCCATTAAAGTTATCTTGCAATTAATCTCTAAGCCTGTATAATACTTTGTTTTCTTTTCAGCTTCTAAAAACAATAAGTGCTCTTTCATTATCCTTCCCCAAAAAAGATGTAGTTCCAGTGACTGCATGACATATTCTTCTCTACTTATCATATTTTTGCTCCATATAAGTTTTTTATATTATGCTATAAAAAATTTAATTCTATTACTTACCTTGCTCTTCCATCAGCCATCTGGTAATTTTCCTCTAGCAAAAAAGAGCTAGCTATGAGCACTAACTCTTTTTAAAAACATTCTCCACTATCTTTTAAATGTCACTTCTTTTTCTTCATTCATATTTATATAGGACTTGCTTGGTATAGTTTTAGCAATTACTCTTCCTTCTCTTATAGAATATAAGACTTCCGCTCTTCTTCTAACGGCATCATATCCGCTTTCAGCATTTAGTAATATTAAATTCCCTGGCTTGCCTATTTCAATTCCATATTTATCTTCTATATTTAATGTTCTTGCACTATTAGTTGAGATAAATTTTAATGATTCATTTATATCATCATAACCCATCATCTGACATACATGTAAACCAAAATGAACTACTTCTAACATATTTCCTGTTCCCATTGGATACCATGGATCAAATATATCATCATGACCAAAGCATATATTAATTCCTGCTTCATTTAATTCTTTAACTCTTGTTATTCCTCTTCTCTTTGGATATGTATCAAATCTTCCTTGTAAATGTGTATTTACTAAAGGATTAGACACAAAGTTTATTCCTGACATCTTTAATAATCTAAAAAGTTTATATGTATATGCATTGTTATATGAACCCATAGCAGTAGTATGGCTTGCTGTTACTTTATTCTTTAAACCACTTTCTAAAGCTCTTGTTGCTACAACTTCTAAAAATCTTGATTGCTCATCATCTATTTCATCACAATGAACATCCACTAATACATCATACTTTTTAGCTAATTCAAAAATCTTATTTATAGATTCTACCCCATATTCTCTTGTAAACTCAAAGTGTGGTATAGCTCCAATAACATCTGCTCCTAATTTTATAGCCTCTTCAACTAATTCTAACCCATTAGGATATGAAAGAATTCCTTCTTGTGGGAAAGCAACTATTTGTAAAGTAACATAATCCTTAACTTCTTCTCTTACTTCTACCATTGCTTTTAATGCAACTAAACTCTCATCAGTCACATCCACATGAGTTCTAATAAATTGAATTCCATTTGCAACTTGCCATTCAATAGCTTTTTTAGCTCTATTTTTAACATCTTCTTTTGTTAAAAACTCTTTTCTTTGAGACCATCTTTCAATTCCTTCAAAAAGCGTACCACTTTTATTCCACTCTGGCTCTCCAGCTGTTAATGTAGTATCTAAATGAATATGTGGTTCTATAAAAGGAGCTGAAGCTAATGCTCCATTTCCTTCTATAATTTCTTCACCTTCCTTAGCTTGAATTTCTTCAGCTATTGCTTCAAATTTTCCATCTGTTATTCTTATATCAAATAATCCATCTCTATCTAAAAGTCTTACTTTCTTAATTAACATAATATTATCACCTTATCTGTTAGTTATTTTTGTTCCTATTACATAAACTAAAATTGTTGTTACTATTGCATTTAATGCTATAACTCCTACCGACACAACATTAGCCACTATAAATCCTACTAAAAATGCTACTATTGCAATCCAATTTATATTTTTAAATTTTGTATTATCCATAGTATCATATTTTCTTTTCTTTACAAAGAAGTAATCTGCTATTATTATTCCACCTACTGGAGGAAGCATTGAATTTAGAAAAGTTAAGAATGCTGTAAAATTATTATTTAGCCATATTGAGCCTACTGTTCCAATTAATCCACATGCTATTACTAATTTCTTTTTAGGAAGCTTTGTTATATTTGAAAGTCCTAATGCTGATGTATATAAAGCATTATCATTAGTTGTCCATATATTTAATCCTAAAACCAATATTGCAGGTATTACTAATCCTTGAGAGAACATTACATCTGCTATATCAGAATTTCCTGTAACCATTGCTCCTACAGCTCCAAATAAGAACATCAATGAATTTCCTATAAAGAATGCTACAACTGTAGTTGATACTGCAACTTTTTTATTTTTTGAGAATCTAGCAAAGTCTGGTGTTGCTGTTCCTCCACTTATAAATGAACCTACACATAAAGTTACCGCCGTTACTAATGCCATTTTAGTAGTTGGTTCTATGTTCATTAATCCTTGAACTCCACCTACTGAACTTGTTGCCATTGCTACTGATGTACTACCTAATACTGCTATTGCTGGAACAGCTATAGCACTTAATATTGTTAGTGACTTCATTCCAAAGTAAGCTGTTGCCGTCATTAATATACCTGTAATTGCTACTAAAAGATATAAATTTATATTAAATCTATTTGCCACTGGTATTGCAAACATTGCTATACCTACTCCAAACCAACCTATTTGAGTTATACTAGTTATAAATGATGCTACATATGATCCCTTTTCTCCAAAAGAATATCTAGCAAGCAAATGCATTGAAAGTCCTGTATCTGCCCCTATATATGCCAGTGCTCCTGTGTAACATGCCAATATTAAATTACCTATAACTACTGCTATAAAGAAATCTTTTAAAGGTAAGCCTGTCCCTAAGTTTCCTCCTGTCAGCATACTTGCTGAGAAGAATGTAAAACCAAGCATTACTACAAACATTGAAAAGAATCCCTTTTTATCTTTCTGATGAACATGTTCTAAAGCATAATCATGATCATCTATTCTTTCTTCCATTATTAATTTTTCTTCCATTTTTAATCCTCCTAAATTGTATATTTAGGAAAACCAGTACTTATGTGCAAAAAACGACCCTTCTAAAAATATAGAAAGGTCGTTTATACATATAATTAGATATTCATATTAAGCACGTAAAATACTTTCATATTTTGCATATATCACGCTATTCTTTAATTCTATCTAATTATTTTATCTGCCGTATTCTTTCGACCTTATTAGTCTCTCTGGACTAAATTTAAAGGACTAGTTTTCTTGAAGACATTATATACTTTTTTGTCGGAATAAGTCAATATAATTTTATTTTATTTTTATTGCATAAAATTCCTAGGATAATTTAAAGCTTATGACACATCCTAAGATATATGTTTTTTAATTTTTAAAAATTTTATTAGGAGTGATATCAATATGAAGCAACTTTCACAAGTTGAAATTTTATCTTTAACAGCTATATTAAAAGCTGAAAGCGACGGCCTTAAAATGCAAAGAGCTTTAAACACTGTAATTACAGATGAAGATTTAAAGAGACAGTCAGAATCAAGCATTCTAGCTGCAGAAGGAAGAATAAATGGATTAATTCAATTCATTAATGAAAATAACATTTTAACTAATAAGGAGGAATAGTAAAATGCTAAAAGTAATTGGAGATTTGATTAAAGACAATGTAAATATTGATGATAAGGTAATATCTGAAAGTATGATGACAGCAGCAAAAGATGGAGCAATGCTTTATCTTACTTCTGCTTTAACAAGTACTACTCCTGAACTTAGAGCTATTTACTCTGCTGCTATAGGTCAAATGGTAGAAGGTCATACATCTCTTACAGCATTAGCTGTAAAAAAAGAATGGTTAAAGCCATATGAATCACCTGTGAACATGCTTTCTTGTGCCTATAATTGTGCTAGCAACACAGCTGCTAATAAGGATTAAGTCCTTACTAAATAAAAAGAGTTAGGAAAATTCCTACCTCTTTTTATATGTATATTAAATCATTAAAGTCTTGTCCAAAAAAAGCATTCTCTTTATTAATGCTTTAATATTTTATATAACTAAACTATTGCTGTACTAGTACCTAAAAACTTCTTTACTGGTCTTTCAACTATAGGTAAGAAAAATTGAATTGTAGGTCCTAAAAGTAATGTTGCTACAATTGTTCCTAAACCAAAAACTCCACCTAATAAGTATCCAGCAACTACATATGTTAAATCTAAACAAATTCTAATCCATCTATATTGAATTTTAAATGATTCTGAAATTACAAATGGAATTTCATCATGTGGCGCCACTCCTAAATTAGCAGTTTTTTGAATTGAAAAACCAATAGAAATAACTACACAACTTATAGCAACTACAAGTATACGTACCACAAAAGGCATTGATTCAATAGATAACTTTTGTATAGCTTCATTGGCTATATCTAAAAACATTCCTGCAGCAAGTGTAGCTAAAAAAGTTCCTAAACTTATTTTATTCCTTGCAAAAATTAATAATAGTACTAAAGCACAAAACATAAATATGTAATTTGCAGAACCAACAGTAATATTTAATGCCTTACTTATTCCTTGAATAAATACTACACAAGAATCTCCCCCTGTATTTGCATTTATAAAAGCAGCACATCCTATTTGAATAATAAAACATCCTAATAAAAAACAAAATATTTTTTTAATATATAGCTTCACATTAACACACAACCTTTCTTTAACATTTTTATGTTATCATTTACACTAAGTTTCGTCAATCATTTTTTTCCATTTTTCTCAGATTTATTCTATTTTCATCATAACACTGTTTTTTATTTTTTTATTGAAGAAAAAATGAAGCATTAAAAGTGCTTCATTACTATTAAATAATTATTTATTAAATTATTATTCCATTACAATGCTCAATTTCATGCTGGATAATCTGAGCTACAAATCTTGTAAATTTTCCTTTTTGTTTTTTAAACTCTTTATCAAAGTACTCAACTTCTATACTTTCATATCTATTAGTCTTTCTAAATCCAGTTAGTGACAAACAACATTCTTCCGTTTCATAAGAATTTTTTTATCTGTTATTATAGGATTAATCATTGGAACTATCATCTCTCCTACTGAAAATACTATAATACGTTTCTTAACACCTATCATATTTGCAGCCATACCTACACAATCATCTAAATTAGCTCTTAATGTATCTATCAAATCATCAACAATATATAGATCATCCTTAGTGGCTTCTTCTGATTTCTGTGCTAAAAATAATACATCTTTCATAATTGGTTTTATCATTTCAATTCCAACCTTTCTTCTATCTATAATATACAATAACATATCTATATTATCATATTATTTTCTTATACATTTTAATAAAAAAAACTCTAATTTAGCAAACTAAATTAGAGCTCTTATTAATTATCTTATTGTGATTTTTTTGATATTAAGTAATATGGAATTGCTACAAATAGTATTCCTCCAACCATATTACCTAAAGTAACCATTCCTATATTATAAATATATCCAGATATGCTTACTGCTGCTGTTCCTGGAGCTAAAAGTGCTATAGTAAGTAATGTCATATTAGCAACACTATGTTCAAAACCACATGTTATAAAGATAAATAGGCACCAGAATATCATTACTAATTTTGATATATCATCTTTACATCTAAAAGTACACCATACTGCTAAACAAACTAGTATATTACAAAATACCCCTCTAAAGAATAATTCACTAGCTGGCAAACTCATCTTGGTAGCTGCCGTATTTGCAATAAATTCTCCAACTGATCCTTTAGCAAGCCCTGTTAAATAGAACATATATCCTGCAAGTATTGATCCTGCTAAATTACCAATAAAAGCTGCTACCCACACTTTTATAGTATCTATCCATGATACAGCTTTATTTAATGATCCAACTGTCATGATAAAATTATTACCAGTAAATAATTCAGAGCCAGCAAAAACAACTAAGCTTAAAGCTCCTCCAAAAGAAATACCCATTATGATCTTAGTGGCTGCTGATCCTGCTGCTGTAAGTAATCCTCCAATTGTAAAAATAAGCATTATGGCCATACCTACATAGATTCCTGCTAACATAGATGAAATAAAATATCCTAGCTTATTATTTTTTAATAATTGATTTTTTGCACTAGCTGCACCTGCAACTTTGTTAAACTCTTCCTTAAACATTAAATTTCCTCCATCATCATTTGTTATTTTTATAACTATCTCTTGTTAATATAATAACTTACATTACCACTTATTACCGTGATTTTTATCACACTTTTAGTATTTTTTTAGCACTTATTCTGTTTTTTATCACATTTTCTATTATTTCTTGATATTTTTTTATCAATACTTTGTCTTTAAATATACATTCTAAAGCTTTACTTTTATCTTAAACATAAAAAACCACCTCCACTTTTCATGTATAGGCAGCTTATTACCATTTCCAATCTATTTTAATAGCTTCATAATTAATTTATTTTCTTTCACTTTTTAATTCCTCCCTATAAAAATCTTCTATCTATATTTCATTATAAAGCCAAAAATAATAAGCCCCATATTACACATCTTTAAATATCTAACCATGTGTATATGAATGCTTTATTCATTACTATGCTCCTAATAAGCCACCTACAATTATCCCAAAATAAGTTCCTATTACATACCCTAAAGTTCCAATAAGCATAATTGGTCCAATAAGTTTTGTCCATCCTCTATTTGTTATTGTGATATTTTCCCTATCTATTTTATACTGTAATGACTCTTATGTAAATTTAAAGTATATAAAAAGCTAGCACTAAAATGTACTAACTTTTATTTTAATTAATCTGTCATATACTGATTTACTAATTCATAACATTTTTCCTTAGTTGCTTCATACAAAACTATATATCCTGCAACAGGCTCAAAAGTTCCTCCTTTGAACTTTGCTTCTTCTTCCCTAGCTTTTCCCTCTTTCTCCTCTATCCATTTAAGCTGTTTAATTTCTAAATCATTCATTATCTCTGGAGATAACTCCTCTTTTAGCAAAGCATAAATATCATTGAGTTCTTTATCATACATTTCATAAGCTTTTCCATAATAACTCTTCATAGCATTTGTAATACCTTCATCGGCATTCTTCTTTTCTGGTAATTCATCAAGCTTTTTTTGTATGTTATCTAATCTCTCTATATACTCGTTTCTCCTTCCTTCTACTTTACTTACTACATCCGGTATATCTGTTGTTTTAATATCTTCATTTGCTTTAGTATCATCTACTATTTGTTGTAGTTTACTACTATCAGAATCACTAATCATACTGTTACTTGTATCATTTACTGTTTGCTTTGAACTTTGATTATTACAACCAAACAGAGTACCACCAATTATGGTTATTATACTTATTGTACATACTAATTTTATCTTATTCATAAATACCTCCATACCACTTTATCACATGTAAAACAAACAAACTATTCTATGCACAGATCCTCACAAATAATACATTCAGTTTACTATTAACAACCATTTGTACAATTATTTTAAAATTTTGTAGTTAATGTACCTTGATGAAACATCATTAAATTTTAGATAGTCCTTTATCGCAATTCCACACAAAATAGCATATTTTTTAATACATCAGTAACTGTAGCTTCCTATGTTGTTGCATAAATTATATGTCATGATACTGACGATAAAAATCCAACTGTAATTGTTCCTGATAAAATTAAATATAATATTATCTTTCTAATTCCTATAATTCCTTTATTATTTTTTAAAATTTTTCTTACAAAATAAAACATTTAATAGAAAATAAGTATCAATAATCATTATACTTAAATTTTTCAATGTTCTAGTTTCACTTAAATCAAATCCATAAAAGCCTATGCTCATAATAAGAACTCCATAAATAACAAGTAAAAATAAAACAAGCAAAATAAAATAATCTTTATCAGTTTTTAATTTTGTAATATTAAAAAAAAAATTTTACTATCTTCATCTTTATTTTTCATTAAACAAAATCCCTTTTTTATATAATTTTACCATATATTCTAATAATTTCAATAACAGTTTATCTGACTCATTCTTTTCACTATAAACAAAAAGAAACTCCCCTAAAGGAGTTTCTTCATTAACTATTAACTTCTATTTCTTATTTATTAACTATAAAGTTATATTTCTCATGCTACTTATCACTTCATATTAATGCACTAAAATTCAACCAATCAAATTAATTTTTCATTTTTAATTTTTAATTTTCCTAAGCATTCATCACTGATAATTCATAATTAACTCTATCTCTAACTTAACCACTAAACTACTTTAGTTGTCCACTCTTCACAGTTCCAAATATCAGTAACTACGTCTCTGTAGAATTCAGGTTCGTGACATACTAGAAGAACTGATCCTTTGTATTCTCTAATGGCTTTCTTAAGTTCATCCTTAGCTTCAACATCTAAGTGATTAGTAGGTTCGTCTAAGATTAAGATATTTGTTTCTTCATTAATAAGCTTACATAATCTTACCTTTGCTTGTTCTCCCCCACTTAATACGCAAACTTTACTTTCAATATGCTTAGTTGTTAAACCACATTTTGCTAAAGCAGATCTTATTTCATATTGAGTCTTAGACGGGAATTGCTCCCAAACTTCTTCAATACAAGTATTATAGTTTGCTTCTTTTATTTCTTGTTCAAAATAACCTATTTGCTGATAATCTCCTAAATGAACCTCTCCACTAAGTGCAGGTATTTTGCCCATTAAGCTCTTTAAAAGAGTCGTCTTTCCTAAACCATTTGCTCCCACAAGAGCAACCTTTTGTCCTCTTTCCATTGAAATATTTAATGGTTTTGTTAATGGCTCATTGTATCCTATAACAAGATCCTTAGTTTCAAATATAACCTTACCTGAAGTTCTTCCTTGTTTAAAGTTAAACTCTGGCTTCGGTTTTTCAGCTGCCAGCTCAATCATTTCCATCTTATCAAGCTTCTTTTGTCTAGCCTTAGCCATACCACTTGTAGCAACTCTTGCTTTATTTCTTGCAACAAAATCTTGTAGCTTAGCTACTTCAGCTTGTTGTCTTTCATAAGCAGCTTGTAACTGTGCCTTATTTGCTTCATATATTCTTTGGAATTCATAGTAATCACCTACATATCTTGTAAGCTGTCTATTTTCCACATGATATATTAAATTAATTACTGAATTTAAGAATGGAATATCATGGGATATTAATATAAAAGCATTTTCATAATTTTGTAAGAATCTCTTTAACCACTCTATATGTTCTTCATCAAGATAGTTAGTAGGCTCATCAAGTAATAATATATCTGGTGTTTCTAGTAATAATTTTGCCAGTAGTACCTTAGTTCTTTGTCCTCCACTAAGCTCAGTAACATCTCTATCTAAACCTACATCTAAAAGTCCAAGACCTTTTGCTACTTCTTCTGCTTTTGCATCTATTACATAAAACCCATTGTTATCTAGCATATCTTGAATAACCGCTGTTCTTTCAAGGGCCTTATTCATTTCATCATCAGTCATTTCTCCCATTCTTCCATAAAGCTCATTCATTTCTGCTTCCATATCAAATAGGTATTTAAATGCACTTCTTAGTACTTCTCTTATAGTTAATCCTTTTTCAAGTTCAGCATGTTGATCCATGTAGCCAACTCTAACTCTATTGCTCCAAATTACTTTTCCTTCATCAGGCATAAGCTTTCCTGTAATTATATTCATAAAAGTAGATTTACCTTCACCGTTAGCACCTATTAATCCTACGTGCTCACCTTTAAGTAATCTAAATGATACATCTTCAAATATAGCTCTATCGCCAAAACCATGGCTGATATTCTTTACTGTTAGTACACTCATCTTATTCCTCCTAAGCGTAAAAATAGAGTGCGAAACATAAATTCACACTCTATTTATTATACATTATATTAAGCTAAAATAAATAGAAATTTCTTTCTAAATTTTAGTAATCATATGCTTTGCTATAATCACAAATAATAACTTTTAATTTATCATCATTTAAAGTCTTCCTATATGAACATAAAAATTCATTTAATTCAGTATCAACTAAGTCAACTTTATCTTTGCTTCTTATTATTACATTATGATCATCTAATAAGATAATTACATTATTTTTATCATTTTTGATGTAATATTCAGTAGTTGGCTTTATCTTAATTCTATCTTTATATTTCTCCTGAAAACTCATGGTCTTCCTAGCTTGTTCATAATCTAGCGAATTATTAGTTAATTTATCTAAACCTAGTGATTTAATTTGCTCTTCAAAACCTTTAGTATCTAATCCATATCTCTCCATAAGTTTAGTTTGAATCTTTAAAAATTTATCTTGAGAAATATTGTTATTTTCCATATATGCTGTCATTTCTTTTGTGAATTCAGCCATAGTCAATTTACCTTCAGCCATCTTATAGTATAAGCTATATATATAAGACTCGAAATTATCTATGTCTTTTTCATTTACTTTGTTCTTAAGTTCATTAAAATCAATTATCTTATCCATTCAGCTTACCCTCCTAAGCACCATTTATTATTTATTATATACCAACTTTATTCATTATACTACTATTTTTAGCTCTTCACTTCCAACCATACTTTTTCGTATTTTAATAATTCTTCTTCATTTAAATACTTATAACTTTCACATCTATTCATAATTTCTTCTGGCATATATGCACCTGGATTATTTCTTACCTCCTCATCCTGCTCCATCATAGCACCTTCATGTGGAGTAGTATAACCTATTTCCTCGGCAACTCTATACGCACTGTCTTTTTCACATAAAAAGTTAATAAATGTTTCTGCTGCTGATTTATTTTTTGTGCCTTTTGGAATTACTAATGAATCTATCCAGAAATTAGCACCTTCCTTTGGTACTATATATTTTAAATAATCATATTCATCTGCTAAAGTAAGTCCTTCTCCTGACCAAATCATTGCAATAGCTCTCTCACCAGATATCATTAAATCTTTAACATTATCAGCTCCATAAATAGTTCCTAATTTCTTTTGCTCAATTAAGGCAGCTTTAGCCGCTGAAAGTTCTACTTCATCAGTGCTATTTAATGGATATCCTAAATATTTAAGTGCCATACCTATAGCATCCCTTTGAGAATCTAAAACAAATATTTCATCTTTATATTTAGGATTCCACATGTCACTCCAACTATTTATATCTTCACTAATTAGTTCTGTGTTATATATTATTCCTATAGTTCCATTCATATATGGAAGCGAATAAACATTACCTGGATCAAAGCTTTTATTTAAATTACTTGATAAAAGTTCAGTCCAATTAGGAATATTTTGTTTATCTAACGCTTCTAATCTACCTTCCGAAATCAGTCTTTCCACCATATAATCTCCTGGTACTGCCACATCATATTGAGTCTTACCTGAAGTAAGTTCCTGATACATTGCTTCATTATCATCAACAAATACTTCATTTACTTTTATATTATATTTTTCTTCAAACTCATCTATTAACCCTTCTGCAATATTTTCTCCCCAATTTAAAAAGTTAATTGTAGTTTTTTCATCTTTTTTGCATGATATCATTGTTGCAGATATCATAATGAAAACCGTAAAAATAGCTATTATCTTTTTCATTTATTATTTTCCTTTCAATAAATATGTATTGTTCTATAAATAATATATGGAGCTGTCGCACTAAATAATTAGTG
>ERZ832973.1730-NODE-1730-length-15044-cov-26.615718_pt1 | contig 15044 bp, 9 predicted proteins | sample MGYA00519950_ERZ832973 | MGnify/ENA primary metagenome ERZ832973 (study PRJEB31850, sample SAMEA3708734) | human gut metagenome | biome: human gut; feature: human-associated habitat; material: faeces | place: China | collected 2014 ... | reverse complement strand
GCTCCGCGAGGATGCGCACTGCGGCGGATAAGGTAGATGTCGCAAGCGACCGCCGCAGGCGCGAGAATGTGCCAAGGCACATTCTTTGTTCTTTTCATTCTTTTTATTCCTTTTTTCAAGAATTCCAAAATCCTACTTGACAAAATTTTGAAGGTTTACTACAATAGGAGACATGATGCCTGTCCGCATATAACGGACATCATTTATATAAATTTTAGCGAAAGACGAAGACGGAAAGAAGTAACTTTTATTGATGCATTCCAGAGAGTGACCGGTTGGTGGGAGGTCATGTGCCAGATAGTAAGTGAATACATTCCTGAGTTGCACACCGAATGAGACCGATGTTTTTAGTAGGCTGTGACGGAACGGCGGCCGTTATCCGCAGAGGCGTTGCTTGACGCTTATCTATGAGGCAGAACATTTTGTTTTGCGAAAAAAGGTGGTACCACGAAGTTATATCTCGTCCTTTTATTAGGACGGGATTTTTTTACTTTACAGGGAATTCCATTGGAGAATTCCGTTGGGATACCCTGTTAAATAAAAATAAGAAAAATAAATGGAGGTTTTTATGACAGTATATGATGAACTGGTTGCAAGAGGATTGATTGCACAGGTAACAGATGAAGACGAAATTAAGGAACTTGTAAACAATGGAAAGGCTGTATTTTATATTGGATTTGACCCAACAGCAGACAGTCTTCACGTAGGACATTTCATGGCTCTTTGTCTGATGAAACGTCTTCAGATGGCAGGAAATAAGCCAATTGCTTTAATTGGTGGAGGTACTGCTATGATCGGTGACCCATCCGGACGTACAGATATGCGTCAGATGATGACAAAAGAGACAATCAACCATAACGTAGAGTGCTTTAAGAAACAGATGAGCCGTTTTATTGACTTTTCTGAAGGAAAGGCTATGCTTGTTAATAATGCGGACTGGCTGTTAGACTTAAATTATGTTGAGTTACTTCGTGAAGTTGGCGCTTGTTTCTCCGTTAATAACATGCTTCGTGCAGAGTGTTACAAACAGAGAATGGAAAAAGGTTTATCCTTCTTAGAATTCAACTACATGATCATGCAGAGCTATGACTTCTATGAGTTATACCAGAAATACGGCTGCAATATGCAGTTTGGTGGTAATGATCAGTGGAGCAACATGCTTGGTGGAACAGAACTGATTCGTCGTAAATTAGGACCGGATGCCGATGCTTATGCTATGACAATTACCCTCCTTTTAAATTCCGAAGGAAAGAAAATGGGTAAAACACAGTCCGGTGCCGTATGGTTAGATCCTAATAAGACTTCTCCATTTGACTTCTATCAGTACTGGAGAAATGTTGCGGATGCAGACGTTATGAAGTGTATCCGTATGCTGACATTCCTTCCGTTAGAAGAAATTGATGCAATGGATAGCTGGGAAGGCAGCAAGTTAAATGAAGCAAAAGAAATTCTTGCATTTGAGCTTACAAAGTTAGTTCATGGTGAAGAAGAAGCACAGAAAGCACAGGAAGCTGCAAGAGCATTATTCAGTAATGGCGGAGATTCAGCAAATATGCCAACATGTGAAGTTTCAGAAGAAGATTTAAGAGACGGTGCAGTAGATATTCTCGCACTTCTTGTAAAATCCGGTTTAGCAGGAACACGTTCAGAGGCACGACGTAATGTAACACAGGGTGGTGTAACATTAGACGGAGAAAAAGTAACAGACTTCAAAGCTTCTTATACATTAGACGACTTCAACGGTGAAGGCAAAGTGTTAAAGAGAGGAAAGAAGAAATTTATCAAAATCGTAACCAAATAATTGTTTGTCTAAATATAGCGTATCGGTAAAGATTATCGCAGAATAGAAAATACGGATTTTATTTGCAGCCAAAGGTTCCGTCGCAGTAACGGTCTAACGACCGTAATTGCGACGGACTTTTTGTACACATTTTCAGCAGAATCTGCTTGCTTTGGCTACAGTTACAGCACTTGTACTGCTGAAAAAGCGCACTTATCTAAGTCTTCTGTCTTAGACAAAAGACCAGCCTGGATACTCCGGTTCATCCTCAGCTGTGTCCCATACTCTCTGGTGATCCGTTCCAGATTTTCCCTTCTTTTTTTCTTTCATCGTCCTGGTATCTGTAGGCCTCTGCGTTACATCAAGCCATGTAATGTATTCTTCCAGTGTTTCAATAGATTTTTGGATCTAGCTTTTTCTTTTTCCAATCCCATGGATAAACACGATCCCTTCTTCCTCGTTGATCTTGTAGAGTCTTTTCCGTCACTTCGGCTAATGTCTTTCCAGAGTCGTTCTTTGCAAAAAAGTTCGGCTTTTTTCTTTTGCTTTGCCACAGACTGGGGAAACAAAAACAGCTTTTGGCATCGGGCGCGTTGTCTGAGCGGCAGCGAGTTTAGCGCGAATGGCGTTTCCATAAACGTTCGAAAGTTGAGTAGCAAAACGCACGTCGTCTGCGATTATACCATAGGTCCCACGCTTGTTCGTAAAAATATGGCAGCGATTCCATGCAATGCATGAATCCCTGCCATAGGGTAGGGCTGTTTTTGGTGCGACAGCCCCTTTGTACATCATAAAATTTATTCGTAAATATCTATGTAACTTTTTGGATTGTAGAAAGCCTCTTCATTACATCGATAAATCCGTCTCTCCTTATCAAAGGAATCAGGAATATCTCCTTTGAATAAGCCGTCCCGGAAAGGAATTTCCTGGAAGAATATGGTGTCCGGGCGAGATTTGCCGTTATCGCCTAGTACATAACGAATGCGTTCAATATCGCCATCAAACCATTTTTCTAAAAGAGGAATAAGCTGTTCTCTAAATATCCGGCAAAGAGAGATAAAGGAGTCTTTATCCGGAGATTGAAGGAAAAAGCCTTCTCCTAATTGGTAGTCTGCGCCTAAAAAATAGGAAAGACGCATATTAAGTGTTGTCATAAGGCGCTGAAGGGATATTCCTTCAATACGCATGCCATGAAGAATTTCCGGTTCTGGTGATACAGGACGGATAAAGAAGTCGTGATCAATTGCGCCGGTAATTGTATCTTCACATACAATAGAGTCACAGGTGGCTACAATGTAAAGGTTAGAAGGAAGACGAAACTTTTCTTTGGAAAGAGGCAAAGTTACAGCTGTTTCACTACTGGTTCCTTCCCGGCGGTTTTCGCGTAAGAGAACGGCAGTTTCTCTGAAAAGATGCATCCAGTTTAAGTCCACTTCTTCCATCATAATAACATATCGCCCGTCAGCACATTGGTTAGCAAATTTTTTAAAGATACCGTCTTCTGTAAATGGACCACATTTTCGTTCAATGAAGCCATCATAGCCATCACTGTTGATATCTGGATAAGAAATATGTAAAATGCGGCCTTCATCAACATATTGCTGATAATGTTCGAGTACGTCAGGAACAGGCTCAATATTCATCATATTAGAATCTTTTCCCTCAATGATACCTACAGCAGTCATAATTGCCTGATGGAACTTTCCGGTTTTTACAGGCCCCTTAATTAAGGTGTTTTTTGGATAAAGGCGGAAGCTTTGATCTTTTCGGTCCGGATGTGTGGAAGCAATCGTGTTGTCCGGATAAGGCCAGACAGACTCAGGAGTGATAGAAACAGATGCAGCGATGGGAATTCCGGTACCCGTAGAACTTCCAGAAGACGTAGAAGATGCCGAGGCATTACTGTTTCTATTGTCAGTTATTCGGTTGGTTCCGGCGCCTGTAACAGAAGCAGTGCCAGTAGAGTAATTGCCGGTTTTTCTTGCAGGAACTTCATCATCGTCGGCTTCCAAAGCGGCTTTATTTACGAAAGAAGAAACTTCATCTTCGTGATCAGAGCTAATGTCAGAAGAAATACTCTGGGTGGATTCGTTCTCGTAAGTTCTCTCATCGGAAGAAGAGGTTGTTCCGTAACCCTGTATTGCTTTGGTGATAAAATCGGTGGAGGCAGGTGTTCCGCCCTCTTTATAAATAACTTGTGGTCCTGGCACATCGGAGGCAGGACGATAGGTTAGCTTTGAACCAAGTGCGGCAGCAAGAGGATCTTCTGAGGAAGCGGAAGCTGTGATATCCTCACTGTTTTCGATAGCAGGGTAGTAGTTCTGGCAGATATCGGTATAGTAGGAAGCAAAAATCTCTAAGGAAGTAGAAAAGAGTCCTACGATATCTTCCTCAGACATGGTTTTAAAGTCATCATAATGATAGAGAACAGATGCCTTTATCTTGTCCCCGAAAGGAGCAAGATCCGAGGATTCTGCCGGAACAAGTGTTACCTGAAACGGTGCCGCAGTCATGAGAGTAAGCATATTGCATTTATCATGGATATCAAGCATAACTTCTTCATCAGAAACACAAGGAAGATTCAGGGAAACTTCAATATTCAGTTTATCCTCATCTAATACAGTACGAATGCCGATAAAAGCATTGTGCCCGGCATAGGATGGAATATATAAAGAATCCTGAAGTATGCCAGCGATCACACCGGATTCTGGAAGATACCAGTCCGCTTTTGATGCATAAATAAAATTTGGATATTCTTTTAAAATAGCTTCACTTATTTTGTGAAATGTTTCAGCGGCATCTTCACCATCTGCACGAAGAGAAATCGCTTTGTCAGAAGTATCATCCGGAGAAAATACAGTCCCTCCTTGTCTTGACAAATAGGCAGCCATACGAACAAACCCATTTGCGTTGGTCAGTTCAACATAAGATTCATCGACAAGATGTGCATATTCATGCTCGATAAAGTCAGTTAACTTTGTGAGCTTCATATAGCCAAGAATGGAGTAGATGTATGCATTATAATCCACTTCTTCAGGGTCAGGACGTTCCCTCTCTCCTTCAAACTCTCCAGGAAAAGATACACGATAATATTTATAAATATCTCTTAAATAATTAAAGCGATGTCCACGTTCATCAGCGTTACAAATCTGTGTGATAGTGTTCGCATTGACATCCTGTCCATATACTTTTTGGGAACGAGTCTGTACTTCGTACTGCATCAGCAGGATATCATCAGAATTAATGCCGGGATTGCAGTAATACTTTTCGTAAAGAAGAACGGCAGCAGCAATCCATACAGCATCTTCCTGACTGTAACGTATCTGTAAGCTTCGTTCTACATCACTCATAAAGGCGTAGTATGCCTCTTCTAGTTCCGGATATAATGCTCCGATGGCTTCTGTTAATTCCGGATGCATTTTCAGCTCTAAAGTTTTAGCATCCGTATTTTTACCCCAGAAAAAGAGATACCACCAATATTCATTCCCTTCATAATCGACTTCAGGATTCATACTGTTTGCCTCACCAAGAAGCTGTCCGGCAGCATTAAGCTGTGAAAGAATATCTTCCTGAGTGCGGTCGCTTTCAAAAGAAAGCTGAAGAAGTGTTGCGGCATGATTAAAGGAAGAGTAAATTTGTTTGAGCAGAGAGATATTATTCTCATCAAGCTGTCCTGAATTTAAAATATTTGTCCATTGCTCAGTTGTATAGCGGCTTTTCGACTGATAATCTGCTTCGTACTCATAATCACGCTGTCGTTGTTTGTCCGTAATCATAGCTGTTGTCCTTTCTGATAGAAAAACTAAAAATTATAAAGAAAATCCGGATAATATTCCTTGTGGAGATTATCCGGATGTCAGGGTGGTAAATACTGCTTACACTTCAGAAGATGTCTCTTCGTTTTCAGAAGTGTGCCGTTCAATCTTTAAATAAACAATTTCCACCCGGTTTTTATCCATTTTTTTGATTGAATAGAGATAGTTTCCCTCTTTAACCGTTTCCCCCTCTTTTGGAAGATGATCAAGAAGTTCGATCATATGACCTCCAATGGAATCGTAATCGTCCGATTCAATCTCTGTACCGAGAACATCATTTAAATCGTCAAGCTTAGTACTTCCTTCGATTTCGTATTCATCGGTACCGATACAGCGGATAGCATCTGTTTCTGCATCATCAAATTCATCCTTAATATCACCTACGATCTCTTCGATAAGGTCTTCTAAGGTGACGAGCCCGGCAGTAGAGCCATATTCATCAAGAACAATGGCAAAACTGATAGAGTTATTACGCATCTCTTCCATTAAGGTAGAAGTCTTTTGATATTCATAAGTAAAGAATGGTTCTCTCAACACCTTATATATGTCAAATACTTCATTTCGGTGAGTTTCCCTGTAAAAAAATAAATCCTTTAAATTAAGGATACCAATAACATTATCCTTGCTTTCTTCATAAACTGGGAGTCTGGAATACTGTTCTGCTAAAAAGATTTCAACCAGTTCATCATAGGACATATCAACAGAGGCAAAGGCAACATCAATACGCGGAAGCATGATATCCTTTGCTACAGAATCACCAAAATCGAATACATTATTAATAAGTTCTTTTTCTTCTTTTTCAATTACGCCACTTTCCTGACTGACATCCACGATTGTCCGGAGTTCTAACTCGGTCATGGTCTGTCCACTTCCGGGCTTGATTCCAAATAATCTGCATAAAAGCCCACTGAAAAGATTAACCACATAGATTACCGGAGTAAGGATTGTTGTAATCGTATAAATAATTCCGGAATAAACAAGGGCCATGCTCTCATTCTTCATAGTCGCGATTGTTTTTGGAGTAATCTCACCGAAAATTAAAATAAGAAAGGTAAGAATTCCTGTTGCGATACCAACGAAAGTGCTGCTGTTCTTTCCAAGACCTGCCTGTGTGGCAAGACTCATTGCCAGCGTAGTGGTCAGAGAAGAAGCGGTAAGATTTACAATATTATTACCAATTAAAATGGCACTTAACATCTTCTCCGGTTTCTCTATCATAGAAAGCACTCTGGCAGCTTTTTTGTTGCCCTGATTGGCAAGCGCTCGCATCCGGTGTTTGTTTACCGTAGTAAGGGCTGTTTCTGCAGAAGAAAAAAAAGCAGAAAGCAGTAATAGTATTAACAGAATAATAATCTGGCGTATGGAACTGGGGTCCAAGACATCATCTCCTTTAAAAAATATATTTGTATTATTATATTTTATAAAGATTGTATTGTCAATCGTGGTGTAAAAATAATCCCCCTCTTTTAACGACTTCTTGCTTGTCATCTTCGTTAAGTTGGCTCAATAAATATTGTGTTTTATCCATTTTTCTTTTATAATTAAAAACAGGTGATAATGAAGAAGGGAGAGGGAACGTATTGAAGCAATATCTTTTATTTGATCTGGACGGAACGCTGACAGATCCGATGGTGGGAATTACCTCCTCTGTTCAATATGCATTAGAGAAGTTTGGGATTCGTGTACGGTATCTGAAAGAACTGATTCCGTTTATCGGACCGCCGCTTGCAGAATCATTTCAGAAATTTTATGGGTTTTCGAAAGAGGATGCGGAGAGGGCAATACAATATTACAGAGAATATTATGCGCCGAAGGGAATATTTGAAAATGAAGTTTATGAGGGTATTTCGGAGATGCTTGCGCGTTTAACAGAAGCCGGGTTTACTCTCCTTGTGGCGACATCAAAACCAACTGTTTTTGCAAGGAAGGTTCTGAAGCATTTTGGTATGGAGGATTATTTTTCTTTTGTAGGAGGAAGTGAATTGGATGGTTCACGTACAAAAAAGGCAGAAGTTATTTCTTACATACTAAAAACCTGTGGAATCAGAGCGAAAGAAGCCATCATGATTGGTGACAGAAGGCATGATATAGAGGGCGGGAAAGCTTGTGGATTAGAATCTGTCGGAGTGCTTTATGGTTATGGAACAGAGCAGGAATTAACAGAAGCCGGAGCAGATCATATAATAAGGACGGTGGCAGAGTTAGAGGATTATCTTAGAAATCAGGGAGAGAATCCAGCGAAACTGACATGGTATGACCGTTTAAAAGGACGGACGGAAGAAGGAAAGGAAACGGATATGATTCGATTTGGAATGATTGGAACGGGAAAGATTGCAGAGAAGTTCTGGCAGGCAAACCGTTATGGAAAAGATTTTGAACTTACCGCTGTATATTCGAGAACATTGGAAAGAGCAAGACAGTTTGGCTTTCAGAAGGGGCAGCTGCAATATTTTGATGATTTAGAGGCTTTTGCAAACAGTGACTGTATTGATGCAGTTTATGTGGCGAGTCCGAACTGTTGTCATTATGAGCAGGTTATGACTTTGTTAAAAGCGGGTAAGCATGTACTTTGTGAAAAGCCAATGGCATCTAATTTAAAAGAAGCACAGGAAATGTTTGCAGAAGCGGAGAAGAAGAACCTGATTCTTTTAGAGGGAATGCGTTCTATTTATGCCCCGTCTTTTCAGAAGATGATTCCGTATATGGAGACACTTGGAACGATTCGAAGAGCTACGCTGCAGTACTGTCAGTATTCTTCAAGATATGATAATTACAAAAGAGGAATTGTAGAGAATGCATTTAAGCCGGAATTATCGAATGGGGCATTGATGGATATTGGTGTTTACGTTGTATCTTGTATGATTCGTCTTTTTGGAGCACCTAAGTCAATTAAAGCTTCTGGAATTAAGCTGCATAATGGTGTAGATGGAGCGGGAACAATTCTTATGGAATATCCGGATATGATTGGAGAGGCGATTTATTCCAAGATTACAGACTCAGCAATGCCAAGTCAGATTCAGGGTGAAGATGCTTCTATGCTCGTACAGGAAATCGAAAATGTAAAGGATTTACGCATTGTAAGAAAAGGCGTAGTGCAATCGATACATTTTGAACAGTCGGATAATATATTGAATTATGAGACACAGGAATTTATTAAGATGATAAAAACAGGTATGGGATGGGAGAAGTCAAAAGAGATTACTTTGGAGACCATGAAGGTTTTAGATGAGGCAAGAAAACAACTGCATATAGTATTTCCGGCGGATAAGAAACCGAAGGAAAAGAAAAAATAAATATAAAAAAGACCGCAAAAGAGGAGGAGAAAAGTCATGGCAGGTCAGACAGAATTTTTACAGGCAATCCAGGAATTAGAGCGTCTTGGAGAAACGAATGGAAATCAATTGTCAATGGAGGAAATCAATGCATATTTTTCTGATATGAAGTTAGAAGAGAAACAGCTTGATTTTATCTGTAATTATTTTGAATCTCATCAGATTTATATTACAAATCGTATTGAGAGACAGGAAGAAGAAATCGGAGATGAAGAACTTCCGAATAAAGAAGATCCGATGGATGCGGAGATTGTTGCTTTTTATTTAAAAGAGATGGAAAAGGCAAAACAATTATCCGGAGAGCAGGAAATGGTTATTGCAAGAAAGCTTGTAAGCGGAGATGATAATGCGAGAAATCTTCTTATAGAAGCGAATCTTTCCAAGGCAGTACAGATTGCGAAAGAATATGAAGGAAGAGGTCTTCTTTTAAGTGATCTGATTCAGGAAAGTAATATTGGATTGATGGTAGCTGTGAATGAATTTGAACCGGATATAGACAGAGATTTTCAAATGTTTTGTGAGAAAATGATTCGTAAGCATTTAGAAGAAACATTAGAAGAATATAATGCATCCACCCGCTCAGCAGTGAAGATGGCAAACCGCGTTAATGAGATGAATGATATTGCAACAGCATTTGCCAGAGAATATGAAAGAGAAGCAAAACCGTCAGAAATTGCAGAAAGAATGGGAATTACTGAAGAGGAAGTGCGAGAACTGATGAAAGTATCGTTAGATGCGATCGCAGTATTAGATCAATCGAAATAAATAATATAATAATTTAGGATTCTCAACATATAATGTAACTATCCGGAGATAATTAAGTCGAGCAGCCGCGAGACTTGGCGCGTGATTCTGGTCAGCGTAAGCTGACATATTCTTTACAGAATCACTGCGCATCCTCGCGGAGCGTTTATCTCAGTCGGAGATTGGACTCCTACTGAGACAAATTTGCTATCACTCACCACCTGAAAGAGGTGGGAGTCTTCTCGACTGAGATAAATCTCAGGAATTGTACCACATATGCGATAAGTGGGTATTATAATATTTATAATAAAAAGAGGAAAAAAGATGAGATATGAAGAAGAGCTGATTGATGAGGTCAGAGAGAAAAATGATATAGTCGATGTGATTTCCTCTTACGTTTCATTAAAAAAGCGAGGTTCAAACTATGTAGGACTTTGCCCCTTCCATAATGAAAAGACCCCATCCTTCTCTGTTAGCAGGGACAAGCAGATGTATTATTGTTTCGGCTGTGGACAGGGTGGGAATGTCTATACATTTCTTATGGAATATAACCGCCTTTCTTTTGTGGAGGCGTTGCAGGAACTGGCAAAAAGAGCAGGAGTAGAACTTCCAGAAAGGGAACAGACAGCAGAGGAAAAACAGCAGGCAGATGCCAGGTTAACGCTGCGGGATATGAATAAAGAAGCGGCGGTCTATTTTCATTATCTTTTAAAAAGTAAGAGAGGAACACAGGCGCTTGCTTATCTGAAGAATCGAGGCTTGAGTGATGAAATGATTAATCAATTTGGCCTTGGTTATGCAGATATTTACCGAGATGATCTGTATCAGTATTTGAAAGCAAAGGGATTTTCGGATTATCAGATGAAAGAATCTTCTCTTGTTAATATTGATACGGTCAAAGGGAACTATGATAAGTTTTTTAACAGGGTTATTTTTCCGATTATGGACATCAACCAAAGAGTGATTGGTTTTGGTGGTCGTGTGATGGGAGAGGGGGAACCAAAGTATCTAAATTCCAGAGAAACTATTTTGTTTGATAAAGGAAGAAACTTATATGGGTTAAATTATGCGAAACGTTCAAGAAGTAAGTCACTTATTTTGTGTGAAGGATATATGGATGTCATTTCCCTTCATCAGGCAGGATTTACAAATGCGGTCGCACCTCTTGGAACAGCATTTACACCGAATCAGGCAATGCTTTTAAAAAGGTATACCAATGAGGTTATTTTATCCTTTGACAGTGATGGAGCCGGAGTGAAAGCGGCACTCAGGGCATTGCCGATTTTGCGGGAAAATGGTCTTCGTGGCCGGGTGTTGTCAATGAAGCCGTATAAAGATCCGGATGAATTGATTAAGGCAGAAGGACAGGAAGGTTATCAGAAAAGAATAGAGGAAGCTGAGTCAGGCCGGATGTTTGAGCTGCTTGTCCTATATGGACAGTACAATCAGCAGGATCCGGAAAGCCGGACAGAGTTTATTCATGAGATAGCAAAGAAGCTGGCGCAGATTGAAGAGCCGTTAGAGAGACAGACCTATCTGGCATCCGCAGCGAATCGTTTTATGATAAGAAAGAATGATCTTGAAAGTCTGGTTAACCGTTATGGGCTTGGCTATCAGTATGAAAAGGCAAATGAGCAGTATAAGACTCCGCCGGAAACAGAAGAACGGCGGCAGGAAAAAAAGAAAAGTAATAAAAACCAGCCGCAAAGACTTCTGCTTACCTGGCTTGTAGAACATCCGGAAATGTATCAGTATATCCGGGCTTATATCGGAGCCGATGATTTTATCGAGCCATTATATCATTCAGTAGCAATTATGTTGTTTGAACAGTTAGACAACGAAGAGAAAATAAATCCTGCGGCAATCTTAAGTCGTTTTACGGACGCAGAAGAACAAAAAGAAATCGCAGCAATTTTTAATACACATTTAAAATACGGACTTTCCTCCGAAGATGAAGATAAAGCGCTCTCAGACGTAGTGCGTAAAGTGAAGCTTGCAAGCATAGAGGATGAAATGGTTCATACCAGTGATATTGTGCGCTGGCAGGAACTTTTATCACTTAAAAATAAAATGCAGAAATTTAGTATAAGCCGGTCATAAACCGGGTTATACTAAGAGTACAGGTATAATGTATTCGCGGAGTATTCATTGCGCTTGATTTTATGCACTTGCTTTTATAAGAAGATTCCGAGGGTACATATATAATGATTTGGAGGGTTTATTTTGGGCAGGAAAGAACAGATTTTTGGCAGCCAGATGAATTGTCTGCTTGAGAGAGCAAAGAAGCAGAAAAATGTAGTGGAACTTCAGGAGATAAAAGAAGTCTTTCAGAAGGGTTCACTGACACCGGCACAGTTAGAAGGGATTGTTTCTTATCTTGAAGAAAGAAAAATCGATGTACTGACCATGTCTGAAATAGATTCTGATGAGATAGAACAAAGTGATGTGTTTCCAGAAGAAGTGGAGAAGGAATACGAGGGAAAAAGAGAGGATGAATCGGAGATTTTACACTCTGAAAGAGGAAGTGCGGAAGACCCGGTTCGTATGTATTTAAAAGAAATTGGAAGAATTCCTTTGTTAAGTTCTGAAGAGGAAATTGAGCTTGCCAAGCGTATGGAAATGGGAGATGAGGAAGCAAAAAAGAAATTGTCTGAAGCAAATCTTCGCCTCACTGTAAGCATTGCCAAACGCTATTCCGGAAGAGGAATGCAGTTTCTTGATCTGATACAGGAAGGAAATCTTGGTCTGATTAAAGCGGTAGAGAAGTTTGATTATCGAAAAGGTTATAAATTTTCAACATATGCTACATGGTGGATCAGGCAATCCATTACGAGAGCAATCGCAGATCAGGCGAGGACGATTCGGATTCCGGTGCATATGGTAGAGACAATGAATCGGGTTAATCGAACGAGCAGGAGGCTTTTACAGGAATACGGAAGAGAACCAACCCCGGAAGAAATCGCGGTTACAATGAATCTTCCGGTGGAGCGGATTCTTGAAGTTTCTAAGATTTCACAGGAACCAGTTTCTTTAGAAACCCCAATTGGAGAGGAAGAAGACAGTCACCTTGGAGACTTTATTCAGGATGAACATGTGCCTGTTCCGTCAGAAGAAGCAGCCCACACATTACTTCGTGAACAGCTTGAAGAAGTTATGGATACCCTGTCTGATCGGGAGCAAAAGGTTTTAGCACTTCGTTTTGGATTAGAAGACGGAAAGCCACATACACTAGAGGAAGTGGGAAGAGATTTTCAAGTGACAAGAGAACGTATTCGACAGATTGAGGCGAAGGCACTGCGCAAGCTGCGTCATCCAACGAGGAGTAGAAAGCTTAGAGATTTTTTGGGAGAATAGAATAAAGAAATAGAGAATAAAGGACAGGTATATTTATATGGATTTTAAGTCTTATAAATATACCTGCTTTTGTCATTGAAAAAAGGGATAGAGATACCGTATAATATTCAGAGAAAATAGATAAGTAATACATACGAAACAAGAAATAGGTTAAGGAATATAATTTAGGAGGCAGACAATTTAAAATGGAACTTTCAATACGATTAAAAACAGTAGCAGAAGCGGTAACACCAGGAAATCGTGTGGCGGACATAGGAACCGATCATGGGTATGTGCCGATTTATCTTGTAAAGAATAACTTGTCACCAGGTGGTATTGCCATGGATATGAATAAAGGACCACTTGAAAAAGCCAAGGAGCATATTCGTGCAGAAAAGCTTAGCGGTAAAATAGCAACCCGTCTTGGAAATGGACTTGCTCCACTAGAGCCAGGAGAAACAGATACGGTAGTCATTGCCGGCATGGGTGGCGACTTAATATGTAAAATACTAAAAGCAAAACCAGAATTTCTGATAGAAGGAAAGGAATTGATTTTACAGCCCCAGTCAGAATGGTTTAAAGTTCGCCAGATTTTAAAAGAATATCGTTATCAGATCGAAAAGGAATGGTTCTTAAAAGAAGATGGCAAATATTATGTTATTATCAAGGCAGAACCGGGATGGACGCAGCCACAGCGAATGAAGCACAAACAGCCTTCTATTCACGAATATATGAAAGAAATAGCAGATATACCGGAGAATCAGACTGTTGCGAAGACAGAAATGGAAGGGATTTATGAACAGTATGGCAGATACTTAATCGAAACAAAAAATCCAGTCTTAATAGAATATTTAGAAAAAGAAATTGCGAAAAAAGGACAAATAGCAGCAGACCTGAAACAGTCCATAAAGAATATGGAATATATAGAAGAGGTAGAAGAACTTTCTGGAAAGGACAAAGCCAACATCGTAAAAAGACAGCGAAGATATCAGGAACTGCAAAAAGAGATAGAGGATATGAGAAAGGCCATTTTTTAAAATATACTTATCGAAGACCGTTGCAATATTTCAAAAATTATAGAAAATATTTGGATAAAGGAGAAAAAATGTTAGCAGATTACCATGTACACACAGCGTTTAGCAATGATTCTGTTTATCATATGGAAGATGTTGTTAAAGATGCGATTTCTTTAGGAATAGAGGATATCTGTTTTACAGACCATGTAGATTATGGTCCGTATCGTGACTGGGATGACCCAAGAGGGATTGAATATCGTGCGGGAGAGGAAGGCGAACCGGAATGGGTTGCGCTTACCAACGTAGAATATAAAAAATATTTTTCACTAATTGAAGAACTGAAAGAAAAATATAAAGAGCGGATTTCGATAAAAGCCGGGTTGGAGTTTGGTGTGCAGATACATACCATTTCGGAATATGAGAGGTTATTTGCAAGTTATCCATTTGATTTCATTATCTTATCCATCCATCAGGCAGGTGATGAAGAATTTTGGACGAACGAATACCAGAGTACGCGAACACAGCAGGAATACAATGAAGGGTATTATAAAGAATTACTTTCCGTTGTACAAAACTATCACAATTACAGTGTATTAGGACATATGGACTTAATAGTCCGTTATGACGAGCAGGGACTATATCCATTTGAAAAAGTAAAGCCAATTATCACAGAAATTTTAAAAACGGTCATTGCAGATGGAAAAGGAATAGAAGTAAACACTTCCAATCACCGCTACGGAATTGCGGATATGACACCATCAAGGGATATATTAAAACTTTACCGGGAACTTGGCGGCACAATTATCACGATAGGAAGTGACAGCCATAAAAAAGAACATCTTGGTGCGTATATTGACTGGGCGAAAGAGGAACTTCGCAAACTTGGATATACACAATTTTGTACCTTTGAGAAGATGAAACCGGTATTTCATGATTTGACGGACTAAAGAGACGAAAACCAGAAACTTGATATAGAATAAAATGTGAAGATAGTCGCGGCATAGAAAATGCCTGACCGGCATTT
>ERZ832973.1727-NODE-1727-length-15061-cov-3.440757_pt1 | contig 15061 bp, 15 predicted proteins | sample MGYA00519950_ERZ832973 | MGnify/ENA primary metagenome ERZ832973 (study PRJEB31850, sample SAMEA3708734) | human gut metagenome | biome: human gut; feature: human-associated habitat; material: faeces | place: China | collected 2014 ... | reverse complement strand
GTTAATGATCTTCTTGATGTGATGAAAGAAAGGGGCGTGGAAGTATGATTCTCTACCATGGTTCTTTTGGAAAAGACGCGACAGATTATGATCTCGTTGTTGGCGGTGTTGCCAATGATAAGGTATTCAATACGGTGGAATTGTTTTTTGATGGATTGATTGATAAAGCGGAGGCTATCAAACGTCTGCGTTATGAAAAACCGAATGTGCAAATTTGTTTCCGCACAGAGAGAGCATTGTCTCTCCTGCATTTTGAAGGGAGTGAAATTGTATGACAGCAAATCCGATTTTACTTCAAAAAAAATATAGCCGTGTCATTGCGTGTTTTGCAAAACGGCAGGGAATTTCACTGGATGCGGCATTGAAGTTCTTTTATCATTCCGAGGTATATCAACTGATCCGTGATGGCGTATCGGATATGCACTGTATGAGTGATGTGTATCTGGCAGAAGAACTGGAGCAGGAATACGCAGGCAAAATGCTGGATGCCAAGGGTGGAAAATGATTTGCCATTACCGTTTTCATGCGCTTTTCTCTTGCAAGTGCCAGCATAAGCAAAAAACGAGGCAAACCTTCGCGGTTTGCCTCGTTTTCATAAAATCCAACGGAAATACATATCCTACAGATACTTCTTGATCTCCTCGATCAGTGCGGTATACTCTTCATCCGAGAGGAACTTCTGCTGCGGATTCATAGCGAAGACGCCGCCCCACTCATACTCGTCTGTATACTTCGGAACGAGGTGGAAGTGCAGGTGATGGCCGGTATCGCCATAAGCGCCGTAGTTCACTTTCTGCGGATGGAATGCCTGATGCAGTGCCTCGGCAACATGGTTGATGTCCTCGATGTAAGCGGCACGTTCCTCGGCGGTCAGCTCCGTGATCTCACTCACGTGCTTCTTGTGTGCAACGATGACACGTCCCTTGTGGCTCTGCTCCTTAAAAAGATATACCTTGGAGGAAGGAAGTTCACAGATCTTGATGCCGAATGCGGCTACCAGATCACCTTCCATGCAATATGCGCAATTCTGATCTGTCATGATGTTCTCCTTATTTCTGGTTGAAGTGTACAGCGAATCCGGCGATCTCATCCTTTAAGTAAGCAACGGTAAGCTCACCCTTGTCATTGTATTTGAAGGAAGACTCATCGAAAGCAAAGCCTCTCTTCTCCAGATGATAGATGGCACGATCCAGATAATTTGTCTGGATGCAGATGTGACCGTGTGTTCCGCGTCCCGGATTCTTCATCATCTCGATTAAGGAACCAACGAACATGGAGCTGTTGCCAACCTTGACATCCTGTCCAAGTAAAGTTGCGAACTTTGCGGACTCGGTGGAAGCAACTTCCTCAGATGCATTGTTGACGCCGACATGCAGGAGCTTGAAGCCAAGCATGGTAGCAACTGCCTCTTTGGTGAGAGCGGTGATGCCTGCCCAGTCCTTTGCTGCGATCATGTCTTTGTTTACCATCCAGGAACCGCCGCATGCGATGATCTTCTTGAAATCAAGATAGTTCGTCAGGTTCTTAGCGTTGATACCGCCGGTCGGCATGAATTTCATCTTGGTGTACGGAGCAGCCATGGATTTAATCATGTTCAGTCCGCCAGCAGCCTCTGCCGGGAAGAATTTTACAACCTCAAGACCAAGCTCGATTGCAACTTCCACGTCGCTCGGGTTTGAGCAGCCAGGAGTTACCGGGATACCCTTGTCCACGCAGTATTTTACAACCTTCGGGTTTAAGCCCGGGCTGACGATGAACTTCGCACCTGCGTTTACCGCACGGTCAACCTGCTCGGTGGTAAGAACGGTACCTGCGCCGACTAACATCTCCGGGAACTGCTCGGACATGATGCGGATGGACTCCTCAGCAGCAGCGGTACGGAAGGTAACCTCAGCACACGGAAGACCGCCGTCACATAAAGCCTTTGCCAGAGGTGCGGCATCCTCTACATGGTCCAGTGCGATGACCGGGATAATACCAATCTTGGAAAACTCTTCTAATACTTTGTTCATGATTCTTCTCCTTTTACTTATCATTCATGTTCCACAATGTGGAACTATGTTTCATGTAATGGTACGAAATTATTATAACATGTGGAAAAACCTTGTCAACCGATTCAAGAAACAAAATCATGTATTTTCCATAAAACAAAACACCGGGACAGCGGAGATTCCGGAGTTGACTTTCGGGCGGCGGTCATGATATGATAACAAGGTCGTTCCGTAATACGGAACGGCAGATTGAATGATGAAACTGACTGAGATACAGCATGGGAGATACTATGGCAGAAGAGAGAGAAGCGAAAAATCCGGTACAGTCGGCAGAGCGTATTTTTCAGGTGATGGAGACGCTTGCGGACCACGGGGAGATGGGACTGATGGAACTTAGCACGGCGCTGGATCTGCACAAGAGCACCGTACACAGACTGTTAATGTCTCTCATTTATATGGGATACGCAAAGCAGGATGAGGCGACGCAGAAATATATGCTTTCCTACAAGGTGGTCAACATGGCGGGAAAGATTCTCGAGCGGATGGATATTCTGCAGGTGGCAAAGCCGTATATGGAACGTCTCTCGGATCTGTCCGGGGAAGCGGTGCATCTGGTGCAGCGCGAGGGCAATCATATCTTATATATATACAAGATTGAGGCGAAGGTCGGAACGATCCGCATGGTATCCCATGTGGGAATGGTACATCCGATGTACTGCTCCGGTGTCGGCAAAGCGATCATGGCGACGCTTCCGGACGAGGAAGTCAAAAAGATCTGGAATGAGAGCATTATTGAGAAAAAAACGGACAAGACGATCACGGATTTTTCACAGATGCAGGAAGTGTTGGAGGAAGTGCGGCAGAATGGCTACGCGCTGGACGATGAGGAGAACGAAAAGGGCGTCCGCTGCATCGCAGCCTGCCTGCACGGCTACCAGAAAGAGGTAAAATACGCGTTCAGTATCTCCGGACCGACCAGCCGTATGACGAGAGAGCGCGTTAAGGAACTTGCGGTGGATGTGAAAAAAGTACAGGAAGAACTGTCGAGAGAGCTTGGCTATTACAAATCTTAAGATTGAATTTTTAAAAATAAAATTCAAAAGAAAAGCAGCGTCCACGGGAATAAAAGGAAAGCGTCAGGGTCATACTATCCTTGAAAACAGAAGTGATTCTGAGAAAAAGGAGAATATGACTATGAGAAAGTGGAGAACACTGCTCGCAGGACTGGTACTTACTTTCGCGGTGAGCGCGATGGCTGCCTGCGGTACGAACAATGACAACGTCAATGACACGACGAACGGAACCGGCACGGAGAGCACCGTAGACGGAACCGGCACAAACGGAACAACCAACGGCACGAACAATGGCAATGCGAACGGAACAACCAACGATACGGTTAATGGAACCGGTACAATGGATGGCACAAACGGTACGAACACAGATAACGGTACGTTAGACAACAATGGCACGGGTACGACAGACGGAACAGGTAATGTTGTGGACGACGTGGTAGACGGTGTCGGTGAGGCTGGAAAGGATGTCATCAACGGAGTGGAGAACGGCGTGGATGATCTGACCGGCAATGACAACAATAGCAACGGAACCACAGATAATAACAGAAACGGCAGATAGAGCGCGTTTTACGGATAAGGGAAATAGAGAATGGCGAAAGCAAAAGAGGCTTTCGCCATTTTTGGTGAATTCCTAAAATAACTATGAAATCTCCGTAATTTCCTTGTGATTAAACAATGTTTGCATTATAATGAACCTAAATTTCATGATAGAAAGCGAATAGGGGATATTAGTGTGAAAAATAAGATTTTTCACACGCAAGATTTGTGCTTCGCACAAACTTGAGATGCGCTTAGAAGCAGCGCAAGAATGGAGGATTAGTATGAATCACAATGATTTCAGAGAGATTATAGATGACGCGCCGGAGATTGGCGCAGATACAAATACAGGAGCTGCCGGCGGCACACAGCCGGGAAGCGCGGATCACGGCGCGCCGGCGGGAAACGCGGATCACGGTGCGCAGACGGGAAGCGGGGCGCCCCATGCAGAAGATGCGACGGAGCATGAGAGCACATCAGGCACCGGAGAGGTAATGCAGAGCTCCGCTTCAGATGACGCAGACCAGAATCAGGATACAGAGTATGAGGACATCTGCTATATCTGCAGACGCCCGGAGCATATTGCGGGGAAGATGATCCGCATTCCGAACAACATCTGCATCTGCCAGGACTGTATGCAGAAGACGTTCGACAGCATGAACGGAAGCGGCTTTTCCATGGATGATATGATGAATATGAACATGGGAAGAATTCCGAACATCAGCATGATTAACCTGTCGGATCTGCAGGGCGGAATGCCGAACAATCAGAAGCTGAAGAAGAAAAAGCCGAAGGCGCAGTCGGAGCCGGTCATCGACATTAAGCAGATCCCTGCACCGCACAAGATCAAGGCGTCGCTCGATGAATATGTGGTCGGACAGGAGCAGGCAAAAAAGGTGATGTCGGTTGCTGTCTATAATCACTACAAGCGGATTGCGGCGGATGAAAAGGACGGCGTGGAGATTGAGAAGTCCAACATGCTTATGATCGGACCGACCGGCTGCGGCAAGACATATCTGGTTAAGACGCTCGCACGGCTCTTGGATGTGCCGCTTGCGATCACGGACGCGACGTCGCTCACGGAGGCAGGTTACATAGGCGACGACATTGAGAGTGTAGTCAGCAAGCTGCTTGCGGCGGCGGACAATGATGTGGAGCGTGCGGAGCACGGCATCATTTTTATTGACGAGATTGATAAGATTGCCAAGAAGCGCAACACGAACCAGCGGGATGTCAGCGGAGAATCCGTACAGCAGGGAATGTTAAAGCTTTTAGAGGGTGCCGAGGTCGAGGTGCCGGTGGGAGCCAGCAGCAAAAACGCGATGGTGCCGATGACGATGGTCAACACGAAGAATATCCTGTTCATCTGCGGCGGAGCATTTCCGGAGCTGGAGGAGATCATCAAGGAGCGACTGAATCAGGAGGCTTCGATCGGATTCCGCGCGAAGTTAAAGGATGAGTACGACAAGGACGAGAAGCTGCTCTCCAAGGTTACGGTGGAGGATGTGCGCAAGTTCGGTATGATCCCGGAGTTTTTGGGACGTCTGCCGATCCTGTTTACACTAGAGCCGCTCTCGGAGGATACGCTGGTGCGGATTCTACAGGAGCCGAAGAATGCGATCTTAAAGCAGTATGAGAAGCTTCTCGCCATGGACGAGGTCAAGCTGGCGTTCGATGAGGATGCGCTGCGCGCGATCGCACACAAGGCGAAAGAGAAGAAGGTGGGAGCGCGTGCGCTCCGCGCGGTGATAGAGGAATTCATGCTGGATATCATGTATGAGATTCCGAAGGACGACAACATCGGCATGGTCACGATCACGAAGGACTATGTGGAGAAGAAGGGCAGCCCGGTCATCACACTGCGCGGCTGCATCGGTATTGGGAGTACGGAGAATCCGCAGATTGCAGCCAGCAACTGATAATATGGAATAAATAGTTGCACTCCGGCATCTATTGTTAAGAAAGCAATGGATGACCGGAGTTTTTTATGCCAAATTGCATGGAGCAGGTATATTCAGAGGAGTATTATGATTTTTTGATTCCGTACGGGGTGGAGGCAGAGGTTCCGTCCACGCCCGGATGCGTGCAGCGCATCGCGGAGGATTACGACATTTTTTTCTACCCGCGAGAGGGACTGCCGCCGCTTTCTATCGGGAATTATACCTACACGGCGATACCAAAATGCTACGCACTGCTCGATACGACGGCGCTCGATGCATCGGGAATCACCCGGCTGCAGAATCAGCCGGTGCTTGCGTTAAAAGGCGAAGGGGTCCTGGTGGGCATCATCGATACCGGCGTAGATTACACAAACCCGCTGTTCCGGTATTCGGACGGCAGCAGCAGAATCCTGCGGATCTGGGATCAGACGATACAGGACGGAACGCCGCCGGAGGGAATTCTGTACGGTGCAGAGTACCGCAAAGAGGAGATTGATGAAGCGCTGCAAGCAGAGCGGCCGTATGATGTGGTGCCGTCCCGCGATGAAAACGGGCACGGAACATTCGTGACGGGAGTCGTGTGCGGGGGAGAGGATATCCCGAACGGCTTTATCGGGGCGGTGCCAAACGCTGGGATTGCCGTTGTAAAGCTAAAAGAGGCAAAGCGTTATCTGCGGGAATTTTTCTTCGTGCCGGAGGGAGTGCCTGCCTATCAGGAGACGGACCTGATGATGGCGGTATCCTATTTAAATGACGTTGCAAATGTGTTAAATATGCCGCTTGTGATCTGTCTTGCACTCGGCAACAGCATGGGGGGACACGGGACGGACGGCCCGCTGTCCAATTTCCTGAACTATATCAGCACCAGGCGGAGACGCTCGATTGTGACAGCAACGGGAAACGAGGCGAACACCAGGCACCATTTTCAGGGGGCGATCCGCCGTGAGATGGAATATGAGGATGTGGAGATCAGCGTGGAGCAGGATATGGCGGGCTTTTTCATAGAGCTGTGGGCGGGCGCGCCGGAACTGTACACGATATCTGTGATCTCGCCGACGGGCGAACGGCTTCCGAAAGTGCCGCTGCGTTCCGGTGTCTCCCAGACCTTCCGGTTTGTCTTTGAGGGGACGACCGTGTCGGTGGATTACCGCATTGAGACGAAGGAGACGGCAAACCAGTTGGTCTATCTGCGCTTTTCGGATGTGCGCAAGGGGCTTTGGATTGTGCGGGTTTATCCGGAAAATCTTGTGAGCGGCAACTATAACATGTGGCTCCCGATGCAGAAGCTTACGGACGGAAATGTGATTTTTCTAAGATCCAATCCGGACACGACGCTCACTGCGCCGGGGACAGCGGCACAGGTCATCACGGTCGGCGGGTACCAGGTTTCCAACAACAGCATGTATGCGGATTCCGGGCGCGGCTACACGGTGGCGGGTGAGATCAAGCCGGACTTTGCGGCACCTGCGGTGAATGTATATGGACCGGGGCTGCGCCAAAATTATGTGACCTACACGGGAACCAGCGCCGCGGCGGCGGTGACGGCAGGGGCGGTCGCGCAGATCATGCAGTGGGCGCTGGTGCAGCAGAACGATCCAGTGATGTCCAACGCCGCGATCAAAAATATGCTGATCCGCGGTGCAAAGCGCTCGGAGGACAGGGGGTATCCGAACCGGGAGTGGGGATACGGTGCGCTGGATGTCTATCAGGCGTTTGAATATTTAAGACTGTAGAGAGAACAGAAGATGTGAGATGGAAAATTATTACAAAAACCGGAAATGGACGCAACCGTTTCCGGTTTTTTGCGTCTTATTATATGAAAGACAAAAAACTGGATGATAGAAAAGAGAGGGAGAAGCTTATGAGGAGAAAAGGAATGGAACGGGTGACGGCAGGTGTGCTTGCGGCAGTGATGGCAGTGGGGATGACAGGCTGTGCGAACGGTGGAATGTCCGGTACAACCACCGATCTTACCGGACAATATGGGACCAAAGAGGACGGGAAGATGGAAGGAACCGGAGCAAACGGACAGAGCGGACAGACCGGACAGGCAGAAGATGCAGGAGCGGAGGATGCTGCAATGGAAGAAAAAGACCTCGGTGCCATCAGGGAGGCATTTGAGGATTCCTATACGCAGTTTTCCTTAAATCTGCTGCGGGAGAGCAGAAAGCAGGTGCAGAACGGTGAGGGCGCGAAGAATACGATGGTGTGTCCTCTTTCCGTGATGATGGCACTCGAGATGACGCGGACCGGAGCGGACGGCGACACGAAGCAGCAGATGGGAGAGGTTTTGTACCCGGGAATGTCGGCGGAGGATGGCAGTATGGTGCTTGGCAGGATCTGCAAGAGCCTGCCGGATGCAGAGGGCGCCAGATTCCACATGTCTGATTCGGTGTGGGTGAAGACGGCGGACGATGTATTTGTGCCGGATGAGGATTTCCTTGACACCGTAAAAACGGCGTATGACGCAGAAGTCTTTGGCGCCCCGTTTGACGAGACGACCTGCCGGGATATCAACCGCCTGGTGGAGCAGGAGACAGACGGCATGATAACAGAGATTCTGGATCAGATTCCGGAGCTTGCGGTCATGTACCTGGTGAATGCGGTGGCGTTTGATGCGGAGTGGGAAACGCCCTATGATGAGAGCCAGATACAGGATGCCACATTTTATGCGGAGGACGGAAGCGGGCAGGAGGTTTCCATGATGTACGATACCACGTACCGCTATCTGACCATGGAACATGCAAAGGGCTTTTGCCGGGCTTACAAGGAGGGCTATGACTTTGTGGCGCTGCTTCCGGAGGAGGGACTGTCACTGAGCAAATGGCTGGAAGAACTGGACGGGGAAACGTTTCACGAGACAATCCGGCAGGAAAATGATACAATGATAGAGACGGGTCTGCCGCAATTTACAGGCGAGACCGATCTGGAACTAAAAGATACGCTCACGGCGCTTGGAATGCCGCTCGCGTTTGATGAGGAACAGGCGGATTTTTCCAAAATGGGGTACTGCCCGGACGGAAGAAATATCAGCATCAGCAGGGTGCTGCACAAGACCCACATCGATGTGGACGGGCTTGGAACGAAAGCCGGAGCGGCCACGGTTGTGGAGATGTGCAAGGAGACGGCAATGGTTGAACAGCCGGAGCGCATTATTTTAGACAGGCCGTTTTTATATGCGATCGTGGAGAAGGACACCGGTATTCCGGTGTTCATCGGAACGGTGGAGAGCTTTTAACTGAGAGGGAGAAGGCATGGAGGATGAAAAAATCATAGCGCTGTACTGGGACAGGGATCAGACGGCGATTGCAGAGACACAGCAGAAGTACGGACGTTACTGCGGGAGCATCGCGCACAACATTGTACATGATGCGCAGGATGCAGAGGAGTGCGTGAACGACACCTGGATGCGCGCGTGGAATTCCATGCCCAGGGAGCGCCCGCATCTTCTGGCGGCTTTTCTGGGTGCGATCACGCGCAATCTGTCGCTGGACTGCTACCGCAGAAAGCACTCCGAAAAGAGAGGCGGAGGCGTCATGCCGTATATATATGAGGAACTGCATGACTGCGCCGGGGGCGAGGAGCCGCTGACGCAGATAGAGCGAAAGGAACTGGCGGCGTCCATCAACCGGTTCCTGGAGGGGTTAGACCGTGAGAGCCGGATTATTTTCATGCGCAGATACTGGTATATGGATGGCATCGGAGCGATTGCCGGGAGGCTTGCGGTCAGCGAGAGCAAGGTAAAATCTTCGCTGTACCGGTCCCGGGGAAAACTGCGGAGACATCTGGAACGCGAAGGGCTGCTTTCATAGCGGCGGAAAGGAGCGGAAAATATGAAGACGGACGATTTACTGGATGCGCTCGGCGAAGCGGATCCTGCCTACATACAGGAAGCGGAGGACGTACGCTATCTCGGAGCACGCAGGAAGCATTTTATGCAGATGGCTGCCTGCGTGGCACTTCTTTTGATCGGAGGTTCCTACGGAATATGGCAGCAGTATGAGAGTACGGCGCGCACGGACATGGCAAAGACGGAGAGCGCGGAAACGGCAGAAGCTTATGATACTGCGGCATCCGACGGTATCATGACATCTGACGCGGCAACGCCGGACGGCACCGCGGAGAGTGCGAAGGAATATGAGGCGGCGGCACAAAGCGCAGCGGAGGATGGCGACGGTATACAAGAGGCTGCCCAGCCGGAGAGCGCTGCGGGAATTGACTGGTATTTTAACGAAGTGGAGGAACTTCAGACATCGATTGCCTGCGGGGCGGAAGCGGCGAAGACGGTTTCACTCACAGAGGAACAGCTTCAGAACTATTACGGAATCAAGGTGATTCCGGATGCAATTCCGGATGGCTATGTGCAGACGGATGAGGAGAAAACGTATCAGATTGGCTATGATGCAGATGGCAATGTGATCGATGACAACTGTGTCATGCGTTATGAGAACAGTGAGACAGCGGGATGGTTTACCATTCGCGCACGCTCAACGGACATGGGGGAGATGACGTCCTATGTATCCGGCGGATTAAAGCCGATGACGGTTTCCGGTGTGAAGGTGACAGCAGCACATTATCCGGCGGGCAGCAGTGGAGGAACGTTCACGGACGGGTATCTGGCGACCTATAAGAAAAACGGTGTGACCGTGAATGTGCAGTCGGAAGGACTGAGCCGGGACGAGTTCTGCGCACTTGTGGAGAATCTGCTGGCGGAGTGACGGCTTGATTTTATGAGAGAGAAGTATTATGCTTGCTTTGGTGCAGTGACGGGAGAGTGCATTACATCTGCGAAGGAGTGCTGCATCAGAAGGAGGAAGCGATGAAAATCACAACAAAACAAATCACAACGACAGCGGTTCTTCTGGCGATCTGTATCGTGAGCCAGTTTTTTAAGAACACGAGCGTCTATATTACCGGACCGGTCATCAATGCATGCCTGATCTTAGCGGTGTTAAGTGTGGGAATTCCCTGCGGCATTATTCTCTCTGTGATCACGCCGGTCACATCATTCTTTATTACGGGAAGCCCGATCATCGGTGCCATTCCGGCGATCATGCCGTGTATCATGGCGGGCAATGCCCTTCTGGTCTTGGGTGTGGGACTGGTCACGAAAAAATGCAAAGGAAACGGCGGACTGATTGCCGGCATGGCGGCAGGATCTGTCGTAAAGGCACTGTTCATGGGAATTGTGATCTCGCTGATTCTGATTCCGAACCTGCTGCCGGCACCGATGGAGGCAAAGATGGCAGTGTTCCAGACGACCTTTTCCGTGACGCAGCTTGTGACTTCCCTGATCGGAAGCGTGTATGCATTTATTCTCTGGATTCCGTTGAAAAAAGTGGTAAAATAGGGAAAAGAGACTCCGATGGCGGAGCGGGAGAAAAGATCCTGCTCCGCTTTTTTCTATAGGAAATTCTATAGAGCAAAGTCCTGTCAGGCAGAATGTGCACACTTTATTTGAAATGATTCATTCTATACAGATATGGGAAAACCGCTGGTGTATAACTTACAATCATGTGCGGCATAAGCGGTTGGAATAATCTTGACACTGAAAAAAGAAAGTATCATAATTGATTTCAAGAATTTTATATGTCGGGAAAGGAATGGTAGCAGAATGGATATCAGATTTGTAAAAAGAGACGTATTAAAGGAGAAACCGGATCAGAAACATCTCGGATTCGGCAAGTATATGACCGATTACATGTTCGTCATGGACTGGACGAAGGAAGACGGCTGGAAGGATGCGAGAATCGTGCCGGAAGGACCGATCAGTCTGGATCCTGCCTGTGTGACACTGCACTATGCGCAGGAGACATTTGAGGGTATGAAAGCATACCGCACGGCAGAGGGGAAGATCCAGCTGTTCCGTCCGGAGATGAATGCGAAGAGAATGATCAATTCCAACGCGAGACTCTGCATGCCGGAGTTCCCGGTGGATATGTTCGTAGAAGCGGTAAAAGCACTTGTAAAGGTGGAGGCAGACTGGGTTCCGTCTGAGCCGGAGACCTCTCTTTATATCCGCCCGTTCATGTTCGCAACAGAGGCTGCGCTCGGCGTACATATGGCGTCCGCTTACAAATTCATGATTATCTGCTGCCCGGTCGGCGCTTACTATGCAGAGGGCATCAATCCGGTGAAGATTCTTGTCGAGGACGAGTTGGTGCGTGCAGTCAAGGGCGGTACCGGATTCACCAAGTGCGGCGGCAACTATGCAGGCTCCATCTTAGGACAGGTAAAGGCAGAAAAGCTTGGTTACTCCCAGGTACTCTGGCTGGACGGTGAGCACCGCAAATACGTCGAGGAAGTCGGTACAATGAACATCATGTTCAAGATCGCCGGTGAGATCTACACAGCACCGATCGAGGGTACGGTACTTCCGGGCGTTACCAGAGATTCCATGATTCATCTGTTGAGAGACTGGGGTTACAAGGTAAACGAGACCAGATTATCCGTCGATGACCTGATGAAGGCAGGACATGACGGAACCTTAGAGGAAGTATTCGGAACGGGTACCGCAGCCGTGATCTCTCCGGTCGGCGAGCTCCGTTACAAGGATGACGTTGTCACGATCAACGACTTCAAGATCGGCGAGCTGACACAGAAGCTGTACGACACACTGACCGGTATCCAGTGGGGTAAGCTTCCGGATAAGTACGGCTGGACCGTTCCGGTAGAATAGGATTTATTCCGTATCGCGCTGTAGCTGTCCGGTCAGAGGAAGTCTTACGATTACGACGGCTCCGCCTGCCGGCGCATTACACAGAGTGATCGATCCGCCAAGTCCACGGGCAAGCTGGTCGGCGATGGAAAGTCCGAGACCGAAGTGGCTTTTGTCATTCCGGTCGGCGGATTCCCTGTAAAAGGCTTCCGTGCCGTAGAGCAGGGCGTCTTCGCAGAAGCCGGGTCCCTCATCGGATACAGTGAGAAAGAGCGTGCTTTCTTTCTCGGGTGCATCCCTATAATCGCGGATGGAGGCATCTAAAGTGACCGTTCCTTTGTGCGGTGAGTAGCACACGGCATTGTCGAGCAGATTGTTTAAAATACGCCGCAGCGGATGTTCCGGCAGTGGCAGAACGGCTGGAAGAGTCTCGGTGGAAAAAAGAACATGCAGTTCTTTTTTCTGACCGAGACTTTTTGTATTCCCGAGCAGATCGTCGAAAAACGATGCCGTGTGAAGCTGCGCCTGAAAACGGCACTCTGCGGAAAATGCAGCGGGATCATCCGTCTTTGCGAGCTCGATAATTCTCGACAGATAGTCCTGGATCTGCGCGGCATTTTCCAGAATAAACCGGTTGCAGGATTGCTGCGTCTCATCGAGCGCTGTCTCGGATAAAAGCTCCGCGTTCCCGCGGACGATCGTAAGCGGCGTCTTGATGTCATGGGCGAGCGCGGAAAACTGACGTCTGCGTTGCTGCTGCATGTGCCACTGCTCTTTTAAGGAGGCGGAAAGTTCGGATTTCAGCGCGTCCAAAGAAGCAGCAACCTGGTTGAATTCGCGGATGGCAGTCGGCCGGATGGTAAAGTCGAGATTCTGATTGCGGATTTCGTCGGCGGCTTCCTGCAGATGAAAAAGCTCCCGCGACAGGTATTTTGCCTGCCGTGTGATGACGAGTACAAAAGCTGCAAGAAGCAGGAACAGCAGGAGAAACACTTCCAGCAGTTCAGCGCTCGGAAAGAGACGCCGGAGCGTGGGATTTGCAAAGGCAGACCGGAAATCATAAGTGAGCACCACAATCCGGGTGTCGGTCTGGCGTTTAACATAGGTTCGTCCGAGCATATTTGCGGAGAGGGAATCCTGCCCGGAAAGTGCGAGAAGATCTGCATTTTCGCGGATGGAACCGGACATGTCCGTTTCAAGAAGCGCTCCGGATGCGTCATAGATGGCGTAGCTGCAGGCGGATGGGATCCTGGAAGACACGATGTCCGTATGTGCGCCGATGGTGTGAAGGTAGGCAAGAGCCTCTTTTTCGGCGGCATCCGCAGGCAGGATCAGACCCGTACCGACGGAGACAGTAATCTGGAGAAGCCACAGCAGGAACGCCAGAAGCACCGCGGCGACAAGCTTTAGTAAAAAGCGCACAAAAAATGTGCGCAGCCGGATTTCTTTTTCCTTTTTTTTCATGCGTTCCATCGATAACCGATCCCCCATACTGTCTGAATTGGCGCCATATTTACTGCGGCGAATTTTTTCCGGATATTTTTAATATGCTCTGTAATGGCAGACGCATCGCCTGTCTTGTCGTATCCTAAGACCGCTTCGTAGATCTGCTCCCTGGAAAATGTCTGCCCGCGGTTTTTTGCGAGCAGAAGTGTGATCTCATACTCCGTCCTGGTGAAGGGGAGCGTGACACCGCCTGCTGCGACCTCGCGGGAGGCAAGCAGAAAGCGGATGCCCTGTATGTAGAGGCAGTGATGTTTTTCGCGCTGCTCCCGGCGCAGATGCGCGGCGACGCGCGCCCGCAGTTCGACGATGGAGAAGGGTTTTTTGATATAGTCGTCCGCACCGACGGAAAAACCGTAGTCGACGTCCTCCTCCATGGTCTTTGCGGTCAGAAACAGAATCGGGCAGTCCGTGTCGTCGCGGATGGCGCTGCAGAGTTCGTAGCCGTCCGTCTGCGGCATCATGACGTCGAGAAGGATGAGATCATACTCTGCGAGGTGCGCCGCAAGATCCGCCGGGACATGTGGCATGCAGGTAATGGTATGCCCCTCCCGGCGGAGTGCATGTTCAATCAGCGCGAGGATACCGGGGTCGTCGTCGATTGCGAGAATGTGAGCCATAAAAACCTCATTTCTATCAAGAACCCATTCCATAAAGGGTCAGGTACAAAAGGAACGAAAGTGCGTACAGCACGTAAATGTGCGTCGGATAAAACCAGTAGAACAGCTTTTTGGAGCCGTGTCCACGGGTTCCATTGTAACATAACATAGGGATAACGGCAAAAACTTCCAGCCACTCATAAGCATCGGTAAAAAAGAAAGAGGCAGAAGTTCCTGCGGGCATAAAAAGCAGCACGGGCAGGATATCCCACGCAAGCACGAAGAGCGCGAAGGCGCCCGCCTGCAATTTGCGGTGTCTGTGCGTCAGGTAGAGAATCACGCCGCCGAGCAGTGTGGCGGTGCCACCGTCGATGATCGCAGTGTGGCAGGGCAGGACACTGTACATCAGAAGGTTTAAGAGAAAATTGCCGTAGGGAATGCCAAAGGCTGCAGATACGGCGAACAGCCCGTACAGAAGAAAGGGCAGAAAGACCGGAATCAGGATGGCAGAAAGTCCCCGGATCCACTGTTTTTTCTGACACCGGTCGATGCCCCAAAGAACGACGAGCAGGACGGAAAAGGATGCAAGCATCTGATTCTGCGGGAAAAAGCCGTCCGGCCGGACGAGGCCGGATGCAATATTATAGAAGGAAAACTGCACCAGTCCCATGAAAATGGCGATGGCGTAAATACGCAGAAAATATTTTTTCCGGTCGTGTGTGTGAAGAAAACCCTCCACGATACAGAAGAGGAACAGCGG
>ERZ832973.1708-NODE-1708-length-15193-cov-20.092350_pt1 | contig 15193 bp, 15 predicted proteins | sample MGYA00519950_ERZ832973 | MGnify/ENA primary metagenome ERZ832973 (study PRJEB31850, sample SAMEA3708734) | human gut metagenome | biome: human gut; feature: human-associated habitat; material: faeces | place: China | collected 2014 ... | reverse complement strand
ACACAGCGACTACAGAGCAGATGGGATATGGTATTATTTCTTTTTTCGTCTGTTTCTCCTAATGAATCAAACAGTAATCACCTTTTTGATTGCATCAAAAAGTTCATCATATGTTTCATAAGCAGGGATTTCAGGATATTCTGCCTTGATGGCATCCGTACTCTTAAATAAGAATCCTGCCTTGCTTGCCTGAATCATACCAAGGTCATTGTGACTGTCTCCGCTGGCGATCGTGTCATAACCGATAGACTGAAGAGCTTTAACAGTAGTATACTTGGATTTTTCACAACGCATTTTGAAATCAACGATTTCTCCGTTATCTGCTACAACAAGAGAGTTGCAAAAGATAGTAGGGTAACCGAGCTTCTTCATGAGTGGTCCTGCAAACTGGGAGAAAGTATCGCTGAGGATAATAACCTGTGTCAGCTCTTTTAATTTATCTAAGAATTCTTTCGCTCCCGGGATTGGGTCGATCTTTGCTATTGTTTCCTGAATTTCTTTTAAACCAAGTCCATGTTCTTTTAAAATGTTAAGACGATACTTCATTAATTTATCATAATCCGGTTCGTCTCGTGTTGTTCTTTTTAATTCAGGGATTCCGGTTTCTTCTGCAAATGCGATCCAGATTTCTGGTACTAATACACCTTCTAAGTCTAAACAAACGATTTCCATGCTGCCTCCATTTCCGATACGGTATTAATGTAGTATAAATAATACCGTTTCTTAGCTTTTTAGTAATATTCAGATTTCATTATAGTAGGAAATTCAAAAAATCGCTATAAAAATTTTTATTTTTTTATCTTTTGTAAAATTAGACAAAATGAGAAGTGTGCATAAAAACTGGATATTTATAGAATAATTGACTCTTTTCTGTGATACAAATATTTGTTAGCATTAAAAAATATGGAAACAAAATGAGTTCTAGTTTGTATTTTAAAAGAAAGATAGCCATTATTTGTTCATACTAGAGGAGAAAGAAGTTCTGCTATGAAAAAGGAAAGGGGTTATTATGGAAAAGAAAGAATATATAAAGATGTTGATACCGGCTTTTGCCATTGGTATAATTATAGTTATACTTATTGTGGTTATGAGAAATACAGAGGGAGGAATATCTGTAAAAACGGTTTTAAAATATACACCGGAAAATACATGTCTTACGATGGCAGTACTTTTTTTGTTTTTTGCTTTAAAAAGTCTTACAGTAATCTTACCACTGTCAGCACTTTATCTGGCAAGTGGTATTTTGTTTTCGCCGTTCATGGCACTGTTTGTTAGTACTTGTGGTCTTGCTATTACACTTACGATTCCATATCTGATTGGATATTTTAGTGGGAAAAAAGTTGTGCAGAGCATTCAGGAAAGGTATCCAAAGGCACAAAAAATTATGGAATATCAAAGGGAAAATACTTTTTTTGCCTGTTTCATTACAAGAATAGTAGGTGTTTTGCCGGGAGATATTGTCAGTTTGTATTTTGGAGCCTGTAATACAAGATATGATATTTATTTGATTGCAGGTATTGCAGGTTCTTTGTTGAGTATTATAACAACAACGATTTTAGGAGAAAAAATAAGTCATCCGTTTTCTATTGGATTTTTTGTGGTATTATTGTGTAGAGTGCTGGTATCAGCCGGTTCGATTTTTATAAATTACACTTTAAATAAAAGAAAAGAGGATGATTTTTAAAATATAATAAGGAGACAAGATGAAGCGCACAAAAGAATTACTTACAGATACATTTTGGGAACTTTTAGAGGAGAAGGCCTATAGCAAGATTACGGTAAATGATATCGTAAATCGATGTGATGTGAATAGAAATACCTTCTATTATCATTTTCAGGATATCCCATCCTTGATGATTAATTCTATTGAAAAATGGGCGGATGGGATTATAAAAGAATATGCAATATCAGAGAAATCAGTGAATTGTCTTTCTTATATGGCACAGGAGTGTACAAAAAGAAAAAAGGCAATGCTTCATTTATTTCGTTCAGTTGAAAAAGAAAAACTTTTATCTAATATGAACGAGATAGCATATCACATCATCTGTACTTATGCGAATGAGATGAAGGAAAAAAGAAATATTTCAGAGCAGGACAAAGAAACACTTATACAATGTTATAAGTGTTTCTTTGTTGGCAGCCTCCTCGAATGGTTAGAAAGGGATGCGGCCTTCGATTTAGGGAAATTTTATGAGGATGCCTATAGGATGCTCTCTAATTTAAGGAAATAGATGATGTTTTTCTTTTTTTGTTTTCCTGCCAGAGTTTATCTGCGGAAACTTTCCAATGTTTTGCATAGTTATCGCATTTAGCACATAGATGCTCTGCAGTTTCCGGTGATTGTAGATCAGTGGAATGTGCGCCAGACTCATTTACCATTGCCCGAAGTTTTTGAGGGTTTTCAAGCATTGGACAAGGACGGAGCATATTTTCATTAAATGGCTGATTTGCATGATATGCCATTAACATAGGAGAGCGGAGTGCCTGTAGTAGTGTTTTTTCACGAATATTAGAATCTGAATAATGGATAAATACACAAGGATCAATGTCTCCGTTGGCATTAATATGTAAATAGCGGCGGCCACCCGCAATACATCCCCCGACATACTCCGCATCATTTTGAAAATCCATTGCAAATAATGGTTTTGTGGCACGATATTTACGGATTTTTTCATAAACACCAATACGCTGCTCTGGCGTAGGAAGAAGTTGCGGTGCGGCATCGTTTCCAACAGGCATATAGTGAAAGTACCATACGAAATATGCACCGAGGTCAATCAGAGAATCATAGAATTCCTCCGAAGTGATCGAGTTATAGTTTGCACACGTATAACAGCAGGATATTCCATAAATAAGTTTTTTCTTTCGGAGAAGTTCCATTGCGTGGATTACTTTCTGATATACGCCATTTCCGCGCCGGTCATCTGTTGCTTCTTCAAATCCTTCCAGCGAAATAGCAGGGACTAAATTGCCTACACGAAGCATTTCATTTGCAAAATCTTCATCGATTAAAGTAGCATTCGTGAAGCACAGGAAAACACAGTCTGAATGTTTTTCGCATAATTTAATTAAATCTTTCTTTCGGACAAGAGGTTCACCACCGGTATAAATGTACATATATACCCCTAGTTCTTTGCCCTGGCATATAATATCATCAATCTCATCATAAGTTAGATTTAATTTATGCCCATATTCAGCGGCCCAGCATCCTGTACAGTGCAGATTGCAGGCAGAAGTTGGATCAAGAAGAATTGCCCAAGGAATATTACAATTATACTTTTGGCGTAATTTTTCTTCTTTTGGCCAGCCTGTTAAAGCTGCGTTGATGAAAAAATTAACTGCCAGTGTTTTTGTCACGTGAGGATCAACATCTTTAAAGAGTTTTCGGATATATGGGTAATATGGATGTTTAGGATTCTCTATCGCTTCGCGAATCATTTTCCTTTGAGAAGAGAATTGACCCTGAGAAAATTTATCAGCCCAGTCCATTATCTTATTCATATTTTTGTCCGAATCTTTGTAAATATAGTTAAAGGTCTGCTCAATTCCAAGTTTTTTTAAAGTATTTGCTGCATTCATCTTAACTTCCTCCTTATGTTCCGTATTTTTTAGCCGGAAGCGATTTAACACTATTTTATTTCATATCATTTTTATGAACAATGGACAAAATAAATGACAATATCCAAAAAATGGACAAGGCAGTGATAAATGTCTAACATTAGAGAAAGAATGAACAAAAAAAGAGTGCTTTTCTGCACTGTTAAGCATCAAAATCTATCTGATATACCCCTTCAGGAGTGCGGATTGTTAAGAGTCCAAGATTAAATCCATCGTCTTGGATGGTAATATGGTATTCAAAAATGACATCTTCTTCAAATTTTGATAGAAGTAGATAGGTTCCGTTTTCTTTGTCTTCAATCTGGTCACAAATATCATTATAGACATCTCTCCCGGAGATTTCTTTTGGGTAACCAGATTCCTTTATTTTTTCTTCGATTGCTTTGTAGAGTTTATTCATGTTTGTCTCACTTTCCTGTATATATTTTTTGAGTATTATAGCATAAGGGGAAACAAAAAAGATACTGTTCTTCACTATATAGTTTGAAAATGAATAAAAAATGATGTATTATTAAAAAAGTATAAAAAGCAGATGTGGCAGGAGGGGAACATATGTGGTTTATATTTGCATTATTATCAGCAGTCTTTGCTGCCCTAACTTCCATTTTGGCGAAAGTAGGAATCAATGGAGTTAATTCAAATCTGGCAACGGCAATCAGAACAGTTGTTGTTGTTATTATGGCATGGGGAATGGTTTTTCTGACGAATGCGCAAAATGGTCTTTTCGGAATCAGCAGAAAAAGCTGGTTGTTTTTGATTTTATCGGGGTTAGCAACAGGTGCTTCCTGGTTATGTTATTATAAGGCATTACAGATTGGTGAAGCATCTAAGGTTGTTCCAATTGATAAATTGAGTGTGGTTATTACGTTGATATTGGCGTTTGCATTTTTACATGAAACATTTACGACAAAATCATTGATCGGATGCATTTTAATTGGAGCAGGAACAATGATAATGGTTTTGTGATTTCAAAAAGAATGGTAAGGAAGCCGTATGCTAGAGAACCATCAACTCGAATAAAATATTGCGATGCCGATAAGGCATTTACGATAAAGGTACTTGAAGAATAAAAAATTTTTGTTTGACTTTTTAAAAAACAGGAAATATAATTATAACAAACGAGTAGCAAGTAAGCGTAAATCCAGTTTACCAGCTGCTCGTTTTTTTGTTAAAAACTAATATTGCGTAAAAAAGTGTGTAGCCTGTCAGCGTAAGTCCAGCTTATATGACAAGGCACACACTTTTTTTGTGCAAAAAGAGAGGAGCTAAAACAAAATGACAGAAAGTAACAAGATGAAAGATATGTCAGTGAATAAGCTGATGATCCAGATGGGAATTCCAATGATCCTATCTATGGCATTGCAGGCGGTCTATAACATTGTAGACAGTGCATTTGTAGGAAATATGAGAGTAGGCAGTGAAGCGGCATTAAATGCACTGACGCTCGTATTCCCGGTGCAGATGCTTATGGTTGCGGTGGGAATCGGAACAGGTGTAGGAACCAATGCACTTCTTGCAAGGACACTCGGACAGGGAAACAGCAAAAAAGCTGCAAAGGTAGCAGGAAATAGCCTGTTTCTTGGTGTGATTATTTATGTGGTTTGTTTCTTGTTTGGTATCTTTGGAGTAAAAGCATACATTTCATCGCAGACAGTAGATACAGAAGTGCTTGAGATGGGAGTCAGCTATCTGAGGATATGCTGCGTAATCTATTTTGGTATTATTTTCTTTTCTTTATTTGAAAAGTTATTGCAGGCAACAGGTCGTTCTCTTTATTCTACAATCGGACAGGTGGTTGGTGCAGTTGTAAATATTATTCTTGATCCAATTATGATCTATGGTATTGGTCCGGTTCCGGAAATGGGTGTAAAAGGTGCAGCTTATGCAACGGTAATTGGTCAGGTAGCATCCGCAGTGTTACTGTTCATTTTTCATATGAAATTGAATAAAGAATTTGAACATGATGCGAAATATATGAAGCCGGATACTGGTATTATAAAAGAAATTTATGCAATCGGACTTCCGGCAATTATTGCTCAGGCTCTGATGTCTATTATGGTTTATGTAATGAATCTGATTTTGAAGTTCAATCCGTCAGCGCAGACAGCCTATGGGCTATTTTATAAAGTTCAGCAGTTTGTTCTCTTCCTTGCGTTTGGTCTGCGAGATGCGATTACTCCAATCATTGCATTTGCTTATGGAATGAGAAGTAAAAAAAGAATTCAGGATGGAATCAAATATGGGCTTCTCTATACGATTGTATTAATGGTTTTGGGAATTGCAATTACAGAGATTTTCCCTGGAGCTTTTGCAACGCTGTTTAATGCAGGACAGTCAAGAGAATATTTTATCAGTGCGATGAGAGTGATTTCTATTAGTTTTCTGTTTGCGGGAATTAATGTTGCTTATCAGGGAATTTATCAGGCGCTGGATGGTGGTATGGAATCATTGGTTATTTCACTTCTAAGACAGCTTATTATCATTCTGCCACTGGCAGGAGTCTTTTCTTTATTTGTCAGAAATGGTCAGATAGGAGTCTCCCTGATCTGGTGGGCGTTTCCGATTACCGAAGTCATTGCATGTCTGGCAGGATATGTATTTTTAAATAAAATCAGAAAAGATAAGGTCGATGTTTTAAATTAAGGAGGAGCTGGAAATGGCAAAAAGAATTATTACAATCAGCAGAGAATTTGGAAGCGGTGGACGTTTTATCGGGGAGAAAGTCGCAAAAAAACTTGGAATTACTTACTATGATAAAAATATCATTAGTGAGATTGCAGAAAAGTCTGGTTTATCACCAGAATATATTCAGGAAAGCGCAGAGCTATCTCCCAAAAAAGGATTATTTGCCTATGCACTTGCCGGACGTGATATTACAGGAAAATCCGTTGAGGATATGGTATATGAGGCACAGAGAAAGGTTATATTGGAATTGGCAGAAAAAGAGTCCTGTGTAATTATTGGACGAAATGCAGATTTTATCCTAAGAGATTGGAACGATGTATTGAATGTATTTATTCATGGGGATATGCCGGAAAAAATACAACGTATCATGGACTTACATAATGTAGAAGAGAAGGAAGCTGTCAAAATGATGGCAGACACAGATAAAAGACGTATGACAAATTATAACTTTTATACGGATCAAAAATGGGGAAAAGCCAGCAATTACACGTTGTGCCTGAACAGTTCACAGCTTGGATATGACAGATGTGAAGCGATAATTATGGAGTGTGTGAAGTAAAGCACTGTTTTTTTCTTATCATTATAACATGGAACAGAGAGAAGATGGTTGTCGTTAGCCATCTTTTTTCTTTTTACGGAAAAATTTGCAATAGACTTATTTCAAGAAAAAATGTATAATAAAAGAAAAAGATTCGTCAGCAAATCAGCCGAAAGTCTGCGACACAAAGCTATAGGGTCTGCAAAATAGCAGCCAGTTATAACGTTTAAGATGCATTGCCTGAAAAGACAGTGCTTTTTTTGTTTTGAGAATATTGGTTGGAGATAGGCAGCTAATAATTATAAACCGGGGAAAAGTCATATGGAAGAATACAGAGATGATATAAAAAGTAAATTGCATTACATGGATGAAATCCTTCATAAGATTTCTTTTATGAGTCAGGCAGAGAATGAAAAGCAGCTGGATGACATGACACCATCTATACTGAAGAGCGTCGGAAAATATACAGCAGCAGACAGAGCGTATGTTTTTGAATGGAGCTCAGAAAAGAAGGAAAGTTTTAAAAATACATTTGAATGGTGTGCATCAGGAATTGAACCACAGATACAGAATCTGCAGGAAGTTCCCGTCTGCCTGATGCAGAACTGGGTAGAGACATTTATCCAGAAGAAAAATATCATCATTTATGATCTGGAAGAAATCGCAAAAGAAACCCCACAGGAATATGAAATTTTAAAGCCTCAGAATATTCATTCCCTAATTGCTGTGCCGATTTATACAAATCATAAATTTATAGGTTTTATTGGATTGGATAACCCGAATCTGAATCAGGATAGGATGTCCATGAATCTGTTATCCGATGTGGGATGCCATCTGGGAAGTGTTCGTGAAAACCTGAGAATGATGGAGGTACTGGAGCAGCACAATAATCTGAAAAAAAGCCTGGAAGAGCTGCAGAAAGAGAAGAATATCCTGGATGTATTAAGCATTGATTATACATCTGTTTATTACTGTGATCTAATGAAAGACTTGATACTTCCTGTGAAGCAGGGACATGATACGAATGTAGCGATAACAGAACCGCAGTCTTTTTCTTTTCGTATCCGTTATTATTTTGAACATTTTGTCGTCCGGGAATCAGCACCTGATTTTATGGAAAAATTAAGCTCGGATTATCTGATGGAATATCTGGGACATCATGAACGATTTGCCTATCGTTTCCGCTGTCATCCAAACTCGGCAGGTCAGAAATATTTTGAAGTCCAGATTGTCCGGCTGAAGAATATTCCAGGATTTAAAGTGGTCATGGGGTACCGGTATATAGATGATATTATTGAGGAACAGGAACGACAGAAAGCAGAGCTTGAGGATGCACTGGCAGCTGCAAATCTGAATGGGGAAATCATCGATTCCATCAGTAAGTTATACTGGATGATTTACCGGGTGAACCTGGAAACAGGAACTTATGAAGAAATATCTGCCGGCAATGAGATGCATAAACTTACAGGCAGGCATGGAAAAATAGAAGAAGCTTTCCGGCATACCATCTATACAATTGTTGATGGGGAGCATCAGAAAATGATGAAAGAGTTCCTTGATACATCGACGCTGGCTGAAAGGCTGAAAGATACGGAAAGTATTGCGATTGAATACCGGGCACAAAGGGGGTCCTGGCATCTGGCAAGATTTATTGTAAAAAAACGGAACCCATCTGGTAAAGTTACAAATGTTCTATATGCTGTCCGGCAGATTGATAAAGAAAAACAGGTTGAAATTGCTTATAAGCAGGAACTGATGATAAAGAACAGGATTCTGTCAGGGCTGAGTCGTGATTATATGACAGCTTTTGTTTTAAATCTGGATACGGATGAGTATGAGTTTGTATTTAATCAGGAGACAAATCATGCACAGAAGCATGAAGAGTTCAGAGCATTTTCAGATTATGTGGATGCATACGCTTCTGCATTTGCACTTCCGGAATTTCGTGCTGTAATGCGCCGGGAGCTAGACCGTAACATGATTAAAAAGCATTTTGAAACAGAAGACGAGTATCATGTCTCTTTTGAGACGTTACCAAATGCAGCAGGTCTGTCCTGTTTCCAGGCACATATTGTAAAAGAGTACGAGGAAGGTAGTCATTTTGCATTCCTTGGCTTCCGAAGTATAGATGAAATCGTACAGAAAGAGCGTTTTTATAAAGATGCTCTGCAAAAAGCAAACCAGGCACTTCAGCATCAGCTGGATATGATTACGTCTGCACTGCCGGGTGGTGTGAAAATCAGCAATGATGATCCGGAATATTCTTTTAAGTATGTTTCTGAGCATTTTGCACAGATGCTTGGATATGATACACCGGAGGAATTGATGGAAGCTTCTGGAGGGACGATTGCTGATCTGGCACATCCGGATGACCTGGAACAGGGGATTGCACAGGCATTGGAGCAGTATAATAAAGAAGATCATTATGAGATTACATACCGCATGAAATGCAAAAATGGATCTTGGAAGTATATTGAAGACAGGGGACACAAAATCTGTAAACCAGATGGAGTAATCGAACACTGGAATCTGATTATGGATAAAAATGAGCTGGTGGAAAAAACTATTGCCTTGGAGAGCGAGAAAAAAGCAAACAAGAGTAAATCGGATTTTCTTTCTAGAATGTCCCATGATATGCGGACACCGTTGAATGGAATTATTGGGCTTATGGATATCTGCATGAAGCACCCGGAGGACAGAACACTGGTGGATTCCAGCCGTCTTAAGGCAAGAGTAGCGGCAGACCATCTGTTGTCGCTGATCAATGACACACTGGAACTGAGTAAACTGGAAAATGAAGAAGCAAAACTGGCTAAAGAAAATTTTTATCTGCCGAAGCTGCTTCATGAGGTGGAAACCATTGCACAGATGAGGGCAGATGAAGAGTGTATTACGATTCGTTTTATGGATAATCCTTATTCGATTCCATATCCAAATCTTATCGGAAGTTCCCTGCATGTGAAACAGATATTTTTAAATCTGATCACAAACAGTATTAAATACAACCGTAAAAATGGCTCTGTGGATTGCTGCTTGAAAGAAGAGAAGGAATCCGATGAAAGAGTGCTGGTAGATGTGACTATAAAAGATACGGGAATCGGAATGTCAGAGGATTTCCTAAAAAATATATTTCAGCCATTTGTTCAGGCTGATCAGGGAGCCAGATCACAGTATAAAGGCAACGGACTTGGCATGGCGATTGTAAAGGAGCTGCTTGACCGTATGGGTGGAACCATTCAGATTGACAGTGTGGAAAACCAGGGCACTTCCATACATGTGGTCATACCTTTTGAAATAGCAGAAGAACCTGCAGATGTACAGGAAGTGTCTGAATTACCAAAGGAAAATCTGTCTGGGTGCCGTATCCTTCTGGCAGAGGATAACGAACTTAACAGGGAAATTGCGGTATTCCTTCTGAAAGATGAGGGTATTTCGGTTACTGAGGTGGAAGATGGACGGCAGGCACTGGAATGTTTCCTGAAAATGCCGGATGGATATTATGATGCGGTTCTGATGGATATCATGATGCCGGTGATGGACGGATATCAGGCAGCCATGGCGATTCGTGGCAGCGAGAAGCAAGATGCAGAAATGATTCCGATCATTGCCATGACTGCCAATGCTTTTGCAGAAGATAAAAGAAAGACGATGGAAGCAGGGATGAATGCACATCTGTCAAAACCACTAAATGTACCGGAACTGATGAATACAATCCGAAAATTTTGTGCTGATAAGCAGATGTGGCAGTGACTGGGAAAAGAATAACAGAGGTATAGCAGAATGAAAAAGGATAGCGGACCGTATAAAAAGATAAAAATATATTGTTATATTGTTGGATTTATTGCTTTTCTGACAGCATTCTTTGTTAGCGTTTTTTTGCTCCACAATCTGGAAAAGAATGAAAAGACAACTGGAAAATATATGGCGCAGATTACGGAGAAAAGAGTCAGGGCAAGACTGGATCAGTATATCATGCTCTCTAATCTTTTGGGAAATTATATCAGTGCTGGAGAAAATCTGGATGAGAATACGTTTTCTGAACTGGCAGAAAAGATTCCAAATGAAGATGGAGTGATAAAGGCATTTGAACTGGCACCTAAGGGCATTGTTACAGATATTTATCCGAAACAGGAAAATGAGGGAGCTTTTGGACTGGATATGCTGCAGGAGCATGAGCGGAAAAAGGATGCAGTTGTGGCAAGGGAGAGCGGAAAATATACGCTTGGAGGACCATACCAGTTAAAGCAGGGAGGAATAGGAGCACTGCTTTTTAATCCGGTTTATCAGGATAATAATTCAGACAAAAGGGAGTTCTGGGGATTTGTGATTCTGGTGATTGACTGGAATCGCTTCATTGATGAAATAAATCTTGATTATTTAAGTGATGCAGATTTCTGCTACAGAATCTGGACATATGATAGAAACGGCAACGATAGGATTATTCTGGCAAAAAGTCAGGATGATATGCCGGACAACATTCTGACAGTAGAATGTACAGTTCCCAATAACACATGGTATTTTGACATTATCCCTTCAAAGGGATGGATTCCACGTTCTTACTGGATTATGTGTATTGTCGTTTCTTATGTATACTCATTATTGGTTGCTACAGTATTTTATTTGATATTCAGCAAAAAACACAGGGAAAGACAATATGAATCAGAACTGAAAAAATCTGCTGAACAGGCGAAAAATGCCAGCGAAGCAAAAACAAGATTTCTATTCAATATGAGCCATGATATTCGAACTCCGATGAATGCAATTGTGGGTTTTTCCGGTTTGTTAGAGAAGAATCTGCAGAGTGAAAAAAAGGCAAAAGAATATCTGGGAAAGATACGGTCTTCCAGTAATCTTCTACTGATGATCATCAATCAGATTTTGGAAATGGCCCGGATTGAAAGCGGTACAGCGGTATTGCAATTAAAAGCCGAGGATATGGATGCATTATTTCACAGGGTAAATACAGTGTTTGAAGAAGATATCAGAAACAAGAATCTGCAGTATCATGCCGATTTAGATATAAGACATCATTATGTTGTCTGTGATCAGACAAAGTTACAGGAGATTATGCTGAATCTTATCAGCAATGCTATAAAGTATACCCCGGAGGGACATTCAATCCATGTAGAAATACATGAGGCCGCATCAGAGAATCCTTCAAAGATACATTATATTTTTTCGTGTGAAGATACGGGCATTGGTATGAGTGAAGAATATCTTCCGCATGTCTATGAAGAATTTTCCAGAGAACATACCACTACAGAAAATAAGGTGCAGGGAACCGGGCTGGGACTTTCTATTATCAAATCCATGATAGAACTAATGGGTGGAAGTATTCAGGTAGAAAGCAGACAGGGCATTGGAACAAAATTTACGGTAGATTTTTCTTTTGACATAGCATCGAAAGAAGAGGTGTATGGAAATCAGAATACCATGAAGCCATTCGAAATTCACACGATAAAAGGAACAAGAATTCTCCTTGTAGAGGATAACGAGCTGAATGCGGAAATAGCGAAGACAGTTCTCGAAGATGACGGAGCGTTGGTTACCAGAGTGGAGGATGGGCAGCAGGCAGTGGAATTATTTAAAGAGAAACCAACAGGAACATTTGATGCAATTCTGATGGATCTGATGATGCCTGTTATGGATGGATATACAGCTACGAAGAAAATCAGGTCGTTAGAACGTTTAGATGCAAAAACAATACCGATTATAGCTATGACAGCGAATGCATTTCAGGAAGATGCTGAAAAGTGCATTGCCGTAGGGATGAATGCTCATCTGGCGAAGCCTTTAGATATTGAAAAAGTGATGATAACAATCTGTCATTTAGTAAAAAAGAAAGATTCAATCACCATCTATTAGAGCATGACTGTGATTGACCAGAAAAAATTAGAAACATTGTTAAAAGAATTCTGTTGTTATATCATTACGTAAGTGATATACTAAAAAGACAGAAAAAAACCGTGTGAAATTACAGTTTTACTTTTGCACGGTTTCTTTTATATAGATAAGTTAGTCACAACTAATATTGAAATAGTATGAAGGACCACAAAATAGTAGTTTTTCTGATTTTAAAGAAAGGAATATGCAAAGCTAATGAATACTTTTTTTGGTATATTAATTCCATTTATTGGAACAACGCTGGGTGCAGCGTGTGTGTTTTTTATGAAAAAAACGCTAGGAAAATCAGTGCAACGTGCACTTACAGGATTTGCAGCAGGTGTAATGGTTGCTGCTTCAATCTGGAGCCTTCTGATTCCGGCCATTAAACAATCTGAGAATATGGGAGACTTATCATTTGTTCCGGCAGTTGCTGGGTTCTGGATTGGTATATTATTTTTACTCACACTTGATCATTTGATTCCACATCTTCATGTTGGAAGTGATCAGGCAGAGGGACCGAAAAGCAGGCTTGGCCGTACTACGATGATGGTGTTGGCAGTTACATTACATAACATCCCTGAAGGTATGGCGGTCGGTGTAATGTATGCAGGATTTCTTGCTGGAAATGCACAGATTACATCAACAGGTGCACTTGCGTTATCACTTGGAATTGCTATTCAGAATTTTCCGGAAGGAGCAATTATATCCATGCCGCTTAGGGCAGAGGGAGAAAGTAAGGGAAAGGCATTTTTAGGTGGTGTACTTTCAGGGGTGGTCGAACCGATTGGCGCAGTATTGACAATTATTGCTGCACAGCTGATAATCCCGGCATTACCATATTTGCTGAGCTTTGCAGCAGGGGCTATGCTTTATGTCGTGGTTGAAGAACTAATCCCTGAAATGTCGCAGGGACAGCACTCAAATATTGGTACGGTTTTCTTTGCAGTTGGGTTTAGTTTAATGATGATTCTGGATGTGGCACTTGGGTGATAGTAAACAGGAGCAGGTATTAGAATATAAATTTGCGCTAATCAATTATATCAGATTTCTAAGGCTTTCATAATCAGCTTCACAGAATCCAATCAGAATCAGTCTATATATATTCCACATGGATGCAAATATCGGAATCTCTCTGATATCAGATGTCGTTTTTATCATAAGAAAATATCCTTTTTCATTCCTTCTTCTTGTGATATTATGATTATACGGTACATTATAAATCAGAATTCTATTGATTAAAAATTGAGGAGGATTCATAATGAGCGAAAAAACGGAGATTACTTTCATGCAGACAAGATTAATCCGGCTTGCTTCAGAAGAGTGGCATTTACCTGTTGAGCAGATCATCTGCTTGTTTAAAAAAGCCGATGTTCTTGGATATATAGAAAAATGCTATGGGATTTTTCATTGCGAAGGCGATGAAGCTGTACTTGAAGATATTATGGATTTTCTGGAAGGAAAGGGGATAGAGATTAGTGCTTGAGTTAAAAGATGGATTTGTTCTCTATCATGGAAGTTATTGTGAAGTAAAAGAGCCAAATCTTGCCAAATGTGCAAAGAGAAAAGATTTTGGGCAGGGATTTTATTTAACATCCTCAAAGGAGCAGGCAGAAAGTTTTCTGAGAACTTCAATAGTCAAAGCAATTGCAACCGGAACAATTGAAGAGGGACAGAACTTTGGATATATTTCAACTTTTGAATTCAAACTTTTTGGGAAACTTGAAACGCATATTTTTGAAAATGCAGACATGAGTTGGTTACATTGCATTGCCGCCCATCGTAAGAAAAAAATGTTCATCGAAGTTGAACGTGAAATGGAAAAATATGATATTATTGCAGGAAAGATTGCGGATGATGCAACAAACGTGACTCTTACCGCTTATCTTGCCGGAGCTTTTGGAAATGCAGGTGATAAGGTAGCAGACGATTTCTGTATCAGACAGTTGCTGCCCAATAAATTAAAAGATCAATATTGCTTCAAAACAGAATCCGCTATTAAGTGTCTGAAATTTGTGAAAGGTGAGAAGATATGGCTGAAGTAAAAATTCCAAAAGAGAAAATGAATTATACAATTGATCTTCTTATTACTATGGTGACGGAAGAAATTGCAGAAGAGATGGGAAAGGACAGAAAAGAGGCGTTGACAGATTTTCTGTGTTCCAGGACGGGCAAAGCACTGTATGATGAAAAAACAAAGTTGTGGTGCAATGGTCCCGCATATATAGCGGAACTTTATATGGAGGAATTAAAGAAATCCTGATATAGATGTGAGTTTAAATTTATATCCAGGAAGCTCGCCTAATGTATGAGGTAGCGTAAATTTGCAAGGCTCGCAGTGTTCACAGAATTTTCACAAATAATTAGCACTCGCCACTTGATAATGGAAGTCGATTTTTGTCCTGTCTTGTGTGTCCCGGAAGTGCCTGTTTTACAGGCTTTCCGGGGCATCAGTCATTTTGTCTGGTA
>ERZ832973.1697-NODE-1697-length-15297-cov-8.347855_pt1 | contig 15297 bp, 19 predicted proteins | sample MGYA00519950_ERZ832973 | MGnify/ENA primary metagenome ERZ832973 (study PRJEB31850, sample SAMEA3708734) | human gut metagenome | biome: human gut; feature: human-associated habitat; material: faeces | place: China | collected 2014 ... | reverse complement strand
TTGCAACTGTTCTTGCGGATAACAAAAAATGGTACGGCATTCTCAATTCAGAGGTGGTTCTATGAGCAAACTATTGAAAAGAATATATCTGTATTTTAAAGGGTAGCGTAAACAGCAGGCGGCATAAACCGCCTTGCCGTTTGGCGTGTTGCATTTGCACGACTAAAGTCACGAGTATTAACACGCCCATTTTATAAATGATAGCGCAGAGGACGGTGAAACAACGCTTCATGCTGTCTGATGATGCGGCACAAAAATTCAGGGAGGTATATGATTATGCGCGGAGTGACGAATGCATTCGAAAGTGATAAAGTCGTTAGCGATTTTATCAAAAAGAATGAGCGTAACATCTATAGTGGTGGATTCATGAAACCCTTTGATGTGCGCGGATATGCCAGATTCATCAAAGAACATCAGTTGTCAGCTAAGGATATTACGCCTGAAATCATGCAAAAATTTGTCAAGTAGTCCTCATTAACTAATTTTCATGGTAAGGACTGGAAAAGGAAAGCAGAGTGGGATAACAGGCGGTAAGTTGCAACTGTTCTTGCGGATAACAAAAAATGGTACGGCATTCTCAATTCAGAGGTAGTTCTATGAGAAAACTATTGAAAAGAATATATCTGTATTTTAAAGGAAAAGAAATCTGGGACGCTAAAATGTCAGAGCACCTTGAAATAACGATTGTATCTACACCGAAAGATAAGGGAAAAGTTCGGGAGGAAATGTATGATTTTTACGGAAGAAGATATGAAAGTTGCAGCGCAGAGCATTTCCGCTTTACGCATCATTTGCCGGGTGGTATAACGGAGACGTAAGATTGATTCGCGTGGAAAGAGCCAACTCATGGTTGGATATGATGATACCTACTTAGAATTTGCAGAAAATGATGATCGATTGAGCTCTGTGGGGCGAAATATTTGCGAAGGATATCCGGAATATATTATTCCGGAGTGCGCAGAAACAAAAACAAAAAGGAATGTGAACGAATATTTGTGGCTTCACATGTGATACCGAAATCGCATACGGATCATGTAATTAGACATGAGGAATTGAGAAAGGGAAGCAACTATGAAAAATTAATAAATTAGCCAGAAATTCAGTTTTTCTGTTTCTGGTGAAAAGGCGTCAATGCGTTTGGGGCATGACATCCAAACCACCCGCTCCATTTCGTCATGGAGGAAATCGCAGCGCATAAAATCATGGAGGTGTATATTTATGAGTGGACTGACGATAAAATGTAACACTGCAAAAAATCGTATGACCGTAGATCAGTATCTCTCGATGTTTAATCCGTACGAAAGTAGACCATCAATCGCAATTGATTTGGTAGCGCTTACCAGATGCGCGAAAAAGCACGGTAAAGCCGTAAAAGATCTGAATGATGACGAAATTGCGGCGTTTCGCACGCAAAGATAACGAGTTCTAAATTTTTCTCAACAGGCGGCAGAGTGATTCTGCTGCCTGTTTTTCTTAGAGATATGCGTGTGTTGGTCATGCTTTGTTAGTTCCAAATAATTTTCCAGCTTTCTTACAAGTTTCCAAAAATTCGGTTGATACTTTGCTCTCATTAAAATGCTTAATGAAAGCTTTTGTATCTTTTTCCTTAATTACTGGCATTGTGCGAACCGGTTTTGCCAATATAGTCATATGCTCAACCTCCTTTTTATTGTCATTCGCGTCTCTTTGCTGTTTACACATATTTTACCATCCCAGGGAAAGTATATGCAACTTCTTCTTTTCTATTCCTTTCGATTTTTGTGGGTTCCCGTGTTTTTCTCTGCGCTACTTCCATGATTTAATGCCTCCCTTCCTTTTTTTTGTATACGATGCAAGGATATTGAAGCTACATTATTGTTTTTTTGTATTCGCTCAATACCGGATGTGCAATGTCATAATCAGTATGTAGTTCCAGACGCGACAAGGAAGGCACAAATCGTAAGGCTCAGCAATGAGGGCCTTCCTGACAGCCTCTTTCAGGACAAGAGGAGGCGTTCCCGGGGCCCCCAAAGAAAAGAACACTCCAGACGTCCAACAGCGTCCGATCCATAAAAACTAGCCCAGAAATCTGACGGAAAATAACCAAAAAGTGTTATCCGCAATTTTTATCCCTCGCGATTTTTACGCCTAAAAAATAGCAAGCTGTCGACATACTGATAGTATCCCCCGATCGCTTTGATTGCAGGAAAATATCATTATTATTAAAGGAGGCTACTTATGGTAAGCAAAAAAACAACAATGGCAGTATGCGGTGCCGTTATGGTCGCTGCAAGTATCTTGGCATCTGTCCCGGCTTATGCCGAAACCAGACAGGATGTGATCGCAGTTACCCCAGGAGATGAGAAACTGGCCGTTTTATTCGAATTTCCAACGGAAGTGGTGGACTTCACGTTGATTTCCCCATCCGGCAAACGGTATGATTTGGACAGCCCGGATGTTATAGGGCACATGGACGAAGAACAAAGATGGAGAAACTATTGCGTAGAGAATGCGGAAGCCGGGCCGTGGTCCGTAGAATATGACCTGAAGAGTAATGATTATATTTCTTATGAGATTTTCAATCCGGATTATATCTATACATATGACTTTGCGTTGAGTGCTTTTAGGCTGCTGTCTAAAGATAACGCTCATGCGGATCTTGTATTTGCCGCCAAAAGCGATGAACTGGTAAAAGACGAATACAACTATCAGATCAGTGCTTATAACATGGATACGCATGATTATCAGGAACTATCCAGAGGTACGGCATAAATTAACGAAGAAACGACCGTAACTTTGGATTACACGGCTGTACCGGAAGGAAAAAGGATCGCGATTCTGCGTGTGACCTGGTATGTGATCAATACAGGAACCTTGACGCCGAACGGCGTTGTTCGTGATCCTGATGTTCCGGGAGAAACCCCTGAAACGGAAGCCTCTCAAGAGAGCACTGCCGCTACGGTAACAAGCACTGCAGAATATCAAGAGGAAAACGAGACGGTCTATGCGAAAGAGAATAACGAGACCGTTCAGCTGGATGATGTGGATGAAGCAGTGGACATTTCAATTCAGGAAAAAGAATTAGAACAAATGGATGTGATTTTAAAAATTATAGCAGTAATGATTGTTGTTATTGGAGCGATAAGCGGTGCGGGAATCTGCCTGCTGTGGCAGAAAAGGAAAAAGAAGTAGAAAGTAGAAAGGAGCCTGGAGCATTTTGCCCTGGCTCGCGTTTTAAATACCAAAATTTAATCCATTCCTTCTTTCTGGTATTGTGCAATAGACGCATCCAGAAAATTCGCCAACTCCTGATCATTCTGAAAATCAAACGCTTCTCCGTCATTTAAGAGGGTGAGTCGGATCACATAAAATGGGATTCTGGCTTCCCGCATCACGCATTTCATATATTCATAATGCTGTTCCTGATTCATACTGGTTGCACCGTAAATGTCATGCCGGTAAACGTCGATGCAGCAGATGATATCGTTGTTTTCACTGTTTAAAACAACCAGGTCCACATGCTCATTTCCTAAATCATCCGCAAACGCATGATGACCGGATGCCGGGTCCAGAAAGCGTTGGTCCATAAGAAAAGCAGTCTTTAAGCGGTATTGCGGTTCCACCTTTAAAGGGACGTCCGGCCAGAGCCTTTTTAAGTATCCGGAGATGTGGTCACACAAAGATTTTCCATGTGGGGGCTGTTTGGCGTTTCTTGCCCGCCGTGGTTTATAAAACGGCGCAACATCCGGTACCTGGTTTGCAATCTTATCGTCAATGGCAGAAAGGATAAATGCCTGCAGGGACATATGAAAATTATCTTTAACGATCCTGTTTAGTTCATCCAGACGTTCTTTTGGGATCCGGATCCTGAGAGAGTGCATCTTTGCTTGGTAACGGTCGTAGGCGGTTTCTTTCTTTTCCGGCTTTTCTTCTATATCCTGAAAATTCGTTGTTTCCTTCCAATCATTCATTTTGTCGGCCTATTCCTTTCACGTTCTGGCACCATTTTAAACGATAAAATGGGTTCCCGCAAGGATTTTAAAATATTCTTCAAAATATCTTGACATATAGGTGTACATATATTAAGATTGCGACATGAATATATAGGGGTACATATAATTCAAGACACATTACAAAAGATAACCGCCGCTTACTGGTGTACGGGATTTTTTCATTTCATCCTATGCCGGTTCGATTCCGGCAGGCGGCAATACAAAAGAAAAAACGAAACTTATCCATTCATTTTTAATACAGGAGGACAACTATGGCAAAGGTCATTGCAATCGCAAATCAGAAAGGCGGAGTCGGAAAGACCACATCTGCCGCAAATATTGGTTTTGGTTTTGCCCGTGAGGGGAAACGCGTTCTGTTAATTGACGCAGACCCGCAGGGAGACTTAACAAAGTCTCTGGGGTTTGATGATCCGGATAAATTATCGGATTCCTTGACAACCGTGATGACAAAGGTGGTAAACGGGGATGATATTGCTCCGGACTACGCAATCTTAAAGCACACAGAGGGCGTTGACCTTCTGCCGAGCAACATCGAGCTTTCCGGTATGGATATGACGCTTGTAAACGTCATGAACCGGGAACACGTCCTGGAGGCTTACGTGGAACAGCAGAGAGAGCATTATGACTACATCATCATTGACTGTATGCCGTCCCTAGGAATCATTACGATCAATGTCTTAACCGCTGCGGATTCCGTCATCATTCCGGTAGAAGCGGCATTCCTTCCGGAAAAAGGTCTGGAACAGTTAATGAGGACCATCAGCAAGGTCAAAAAGATGTTAAACCGTGACCTTACCATCGAGGGCATCTTAATCACCAAGGTGGATAAGCGTACCAAATTCGCGAAGTTGATCTGTGAAGAGATTCATCGTGCGTACGGGCAGGAGCTTCGCGTATTTAAAAACAATGTCCCGGCATCTGTAAGGGCGGCAGAGACGCCGGCCATCGGTATTAGCATTTATAAGTATGATCCGAACGGCATGGTGGCAAAGGCATACCAGAACGTGGTCGAGGAGGTGTTAAGCGATGAGTAGTAAATTTGATTTCGGAGCCAGAATCAAGGCGACCAGCTATGACGACTTAACCGGAGCTTCCGGTGCTCAGCCGTCAGATGCAGTGAGGACCATTCCGATTGCTAAACTTCACCCGTTTAAGATGCACCCGTTTAAGGTGTTGGATAATGAGGATATGGAAGCACTCACGGAGAGTGTAAAGGAAAACGGGATTCTGACGCCGCTTACGGTTCGGAAAGACTGCGGAAGCGACGGATATGAGATCATTTCCGGGCATCGCAGAAAATATGCGGCAGAACGCGCCGGACTTACGGAAGTACCGGTCTTTATCGTTAACATGGACACGGATTCTGCAGTGATCAACATGGTCGATTCCAATTTACAGCGTACAAAGATCATGCCGTCTGAAAAGGCGTTTTCCTGCATGATGAAATACAATGCTTTAAAACGTCAGGGAAAGAGAACAGATCTTGGAGTGGATGCAGAAACCATGGATGCCGCGGAAAAGGTCGCAAAGGACTACGGGGACAGTAAGATGCAGGTAAGACGCTATATCCGTTTGACGCATCTGATCCAGGAGTTGTTGGACCTGGTGGATGCAGGCACATTAAAGCTGGTTCCGGCAGTGGCGGTATCCTATCTTTCTACCGGAAACCAGCGCGAACTTTATAAATACATGAACGCAAATCATATCAAAAGCATTTCCATGGAACAGGCGGATCGGTTAAAAGAACGCGGGAAGCAGGATGATTTAACCGTCACCGTGATCAACCAAATTTTCAATCCGGTATCAAACCGCCCCAGAAAATTTAAGGTTGCCCTGGATGATACCGAGGTAAAGGCTTATTTCAAGCCGGACACATCCGAAAAGGAAATGCACGATACAATTCTGATGGCACTGGATGAATGGCGCCAGACCCATCCGGAATAAGGTGATGCATGGCTGAATAACAAGGGCTTATAGCCCTAGAGCAAATGGAGTGTTTAGAGAGCAGAAATAGGATGGTGGTTAGAGACGTACCTACAATTTTATGGGTATAGGCCACGCAATACTAATTTAAAGGCATATAAGACATCAAGGCAGGGCGAATATAGCCCTGCCTTCGTTTGATTCAAAACAACACACGCTTGTGATTTTTAGTTATGAGCAGGAGTACTCAGGCCCTCAGAATCGAAAATTAAATGCATATTTGTATGTCGCTGTAGAGAATGTTTGTCCTTTGCAATAAACTTCCAAGTCTCCCGGTATGTTCTGGACACGGCGATATCTGGGTCAGAGATAAAGCTTATAAACTCTGGAAGATGGCCTTTGTATTTTTCAGCAAAAGCATCGGACATTTCTTCTTTTTCGTCATCAGAAAAGTCCTTTAAAGCATTATGCAGGACATGTTCCAGGTTACAAGAATTAAAGTAAAACCGGTAATCGGTACTGTTAATTTTATTGGTGGAAGATAGCTTAAACATGACCTCGGCTTTATTCGCATTTCTTTGCTGAGTAACTTCTACATTAGCTGATTCCATGTGATTCTCATAGTATTGTATTGATTTTACATCCGCCTTCACGACGCAATCTTTCGTAAAAGTTCCATCTGTATCCGCTATATGAATAATACGGATGAGATCTTTCCATTGATAGCCATACTTGGTTCTGACCGTATCAATCTCGGTTTTGAGCTTTTTGTGATTACGTTTGCTGGGGTGACGTCATCTCTGGAGGTAATATCACCTCTGGTGATAACAAACTGCGTTTCAGTCGAACTAAAATACTCTTTCAATATGGTGCCGATGGAAGCCATATCGCTATATCCTTCAATGACGACAATAACCGCTGATTTCTCAGTCATTTTGCACGCTCCTTCCGGCCTTTCGGAAGGCTCTGGCAATTTCCAGACTGTCCGTTTCTTCGTAAATTACTTCATCTTGACCGCCCAGAGTGATGCTGCGGATATACATGCTTCGTAAATTGTTGCTTCCCTTAACATTTTTCATGTGAATATAGCGGTTTTCTGGATTCGCTGTAGAGAACATAATGCTTTCCTTGTCAAGCATTTCCAGAGCACGAAGGTTGTGAGAAGTAAAGATCAGCTGGCCTTTTGCGCTGTTCTGGAAGATATCAAATAATTCGCCAAGCATATATTCAAAGATGCCAGCGTCTAACTCGTCGATGGCCAGACAAATAGAAGGATTCCCAAAAGCCTGAATCAGAGCATTTAAAATAGTGATAATCTTAATAATTCCTTCCGATTCCATGCGGATGGGAATAGGGCGGTGCCCTGCTCTGACAGACATTAACTCGACTTTCCATCCGTCTTCTCCGGAATCAAGTGCCTGCTTTCCGTAGTCTCGAACCTCAATATTCATACCTGGAATAATCGTATATAATACGGTGTTGATCTGTTCCACGATAATGCCGAGCAGGTCTTTGCGCTCCTGGTCGAGAGTAATCGGAGCTATCAATGGGATCGCAAAATCACCCTTAGCCCTCATTTGGTCTTTTTCAATACGGAACGCCATTGGAAGCATGAAATTTGCGGTAATCATTCCGGAATGCGTGTTACGGATAACAAACAGATCCCTAACCGCAAAACGAAAGAGTGAACGGATAACAAATGAATAGTTCTCAAAAGGAGTGGCATCAGATCGGCAGAATATTTCGCGGCTGCTTTCACCAAAAATATAGGAGCAGTTGCTTTTTTCGGCGATTTTTCTAGCAACAATCAGGTCCGTCAATAAATTTTTGTCCTGTGAAACTAATTCATCTAACCGTTTTTGCGGTTTAAATATGTTATCAGAAACTTCCCTCTGATAATCCATGAAAATGTTTTTATTGGAACGAATCCCGTTTTTGGTCACAGAACAATTTAAAAATTCTCGGTTTATCCATACCCTGGAATCCGCTTTTGCCAGCTGTACATGATAACCCACTTCATAAAGCACTTTTTCGCTACTGGATATGATAAATTCAGCAGTGATTTCAGCATGATCTGAGTCAGAATCCATATAATCCGCGATCTCTGGCTCTAACTCGCTTCCAATCATGATTTGCTGTAAAAAATATAATGCATCAATAATAGCTGTTTTACCGGAGCCATTCTGTCCATAAATGCCAAGGACACCGGCTTTTGTTATGCCGGTTATCGGAACGCAAACGGTTCCTTTTTTAACGTTCTTAATATTTTCCAACGTTAATGAAGACAACCGTACAATGAGATCATTCATAAAATACCTCCAAAAATAAGCGGTCTAATATATGTATATTCTACCACGATTCATAGTAAATATCAAATTATAAATGCTAAAATGGTATTTTTTATTCCGTATATAAGATTACATTTTAGCATAGGGCGTAGGGACATACTGACGGTGTAATTGTTAAGACGAGGTATTGAGGAAGGAGGAATGGCGATGAGAGCGCAAAAGGGCAATCTCAATGTGCGATGATTGTGGGACGGATAATGCAAACAACAAGAAAAGAAAAAGGAGATAAAAAGAAATACCGCTGATACCTTGAAAAAATCACGGTATATCGTTATAATTCATATATAAAATAGAAGAAGAATGCGAACGCTGATGCGATACAAAACCAGGAAAATATGATCTGCCATCCTGCCTAAGAAATATCTGTCAAGCATGGATATGATGGATTTGTGTATGGAGACGCAATGGATCGCGAAATATATCAATACTATGTTGGCCGAGTTCCGAACATCAGTATCATTTTATGCTGTCTGATGATGCAACACAAAAAAATCAGGGAGGTATATGATTATGCGTGGAGTGACGAATGCATTTGAAAGTGATAAAATCGCTAACGATTTTATCAAAAAGAATGAGTGTAACATCTATAGCGGTGGATTCATGGAACCCTTTGATGTACGCGGATATGCGAGGTTTATTAAAGAACATCAGTTATCAGCCAAGGATATTACACCTGAAATTATGCAAAAATTTGTTAAGTAGTCCTAATATTAACTGATTTCATGGTCCATTCCATTACGAGGGAATGGACCATTTTTGCCCAAAAGTGTTAAGGCATTATAACCCAAAGCTTTATCAACAAGCTGGATCATCTCAATAGACCCATATATGCCTTGTTCTTTGCAAAAAAATAAAGAAAAAGCGATGCATTCACCAATCAGGCTCTGACCACATTTTGTGGTCAGTTTTTTTTATTGAGTAAAAAAATTAACGGGATGCCATGCGTTTTCTGCCGGCGATTATTCCGCTGCGTGCCACATACTGAAGGAAATAAACACCAAGGGAGAAAATTTCTATGGCAACACCAGATCCGGAAGAACGGAAACTGATTGAATATTGTAAGAATTATATCGTGGCCTGTGGGATCCTGCGCGGGATCCAGTATGAAAACATCGCTTCCATGCAGGACGCGATCAAAAAGATTGCGGATGCCTACCAGGTGGATTTGACGGTCGGGGAGGGTCGAATGAAATTTCAGGAGGGTTGCCGGAAAGCAGCTTATGAATACCTGGAGGGAGAAGGGATCATCGCAAAGGACGATGTTTTAAAGAAAAACCCGGATGGAACCGATAAGGTCACCTACCATATCGTACCGGGAAAGGAACAGGATTACAAAGATGCCATCTACCGGGCGGAGCATCAGCGGAAGAACGCGAGGAACCTGGGGCATTTCCCTGCCGCGGCGGAAAAGGCAAAGGATACGGGCGATCTCCTGATGAAGTACGTCCATGTCCTGGGACTGTCTCCGCAGCCGGCCATCCGGCTCTTTGGTCATGTGACGGCATTCGCTTCCAAGGTATCCGATATGGCGGACCAGTTCGATGAGACGAAAGCGGATATTGTAAAGCGTGCCGCACAGGCAGCGTCGGATGCAGTGTACGGGACGGCAGACCATGCCGAGGAACTGCAAAAGGGCGTCGGAAATGCAAAGGATGTTGCTGCACAAATCGCAAAATCCGCAGATGAGATTCTATACAAACAGGCATGCGCCCCGACGAATTCCATTCAGGAAGCCCGCTTCACGAAACGGATGGGGAAATCGGCTGATAAAACGTATGAACGCGTCATGACACCGCATCCGGAACGGAGACAGAAGCTCTGGGAGATGGCAGAGACTCTGCGCCATATCACGGACGGACGCCAGGAGGATATCTTTGCGGCATTTGCGGATCTGGATGAAGTACTCCGCCCCGGTCAGAAAAAGATCACAAAAGACGATATCAGTCAGTCGGCAAAGAACGATACCCGGTTCCGGCTGGGCGATGTGAACCCGTTTTTAGAATCCGTCTGCTGGACACCGGAACTGCTCAAAAACGAACTGATGGCAATCCGGAGTTTCCGCTTCTTAGACAAGCTGACAAAACGGCGGTCGGAACGCCTTGCAACGTGTCTGATGCCGGAGCCCGTCTTCCTCTGGTACCGGAACCGCTTGACAAGAAAGGAATCCCTCCATTATGAGCGTGCCATGCAGAAAGAATCCGTCAAAAACAGTCGTTTTGACCAGGCACAGATCGGGATCGCGCATTTCAATGCCACTCATCAGGAGCAGGGCAGTGCCCAGGCCAGGGGAGAAAACTACGCGTACGAATACGCAGGCTTAAACGTATACCGGTGCGCCGTTCCGGGTTCCTGGTATCCTCCATGCATCTGTTTCGTATGAATACCCTGGACCGGATCTGGGCGATAGCATACATGAAAGCCGGGATGATCGAAAGCGTACAGGGTGTCCGTTACCTGGGGAGACCGAAGGATGAGGCCAGCATGGGGTATGGACGCAGCGAGGTACGCCGGAGAGCGGAAGCAATCTTCCATTCCTACGTGGACGGGAAACCGATGCATGAATTAAGCAGGGTCTGTGACCAGATGGAAGCGGACTTTATCGGAGAACATTCCGCCATGATCGACCGGATCGCAGCGGAACGGGAACGGCAGGGCCTGACTCCCTTGCAGGAAGTGTCCCACCTCAATGAGAATTTCGATAATGCTCGGGATGACGGCAAAAAAGACCATGCGGATGTGGAAGTCGTGGACGCGGCAGAGATTGACGGGCTGGATGTCACGGCTCTTCGCAAAACACTCGGGAAGGATGGCTTTTTCATCCGCGACAACGGAAGCGTGGCGCTTTATCTTTTTCAGGAGGATAAAGGTGTGGTCGCACTCGTGGATGAATGGGAGAACGTCACAGACATGCGCCTGACCTTGGACGGATACCATTGGGACAATGAGACAAAAGATGTGTTCAAAAAACGCTATGCAGAAACAAGGGATGGCCTTTTGACTGATAAAGCCCTGCACTGCGTAGGTACCAAGATCCACGAACAGAGCGTTGTGCGGATCCTGCGTGGGCGCTGGGAACCGTTTATCGCAGACGCACTGAAAAACGGATGCGAGGCACAGGCCAGAAGCGCGGAACAGGGGACAGTTCTGGAACTGACGGACAAAAGAACCGGAGTATCCATGGAAGTCTGCGAACAGGATCCGGAGCCCGGATACCATGGGGCGACCGTGACGCGCTTTGCAAAGGAAATTGCCGAAAAAGAATTTCAAACCGTCATCCGGGAAGCGGGGCTTACAGAAGGTGACGTAAACCGTTGTATGGTTTCGGCAGAGCCTCTGTCACCGGCAGAACAGAAGATCCTGGCGGTAGCCGATCCGCAGGGACGGCTGGGAGCATTCACAAAACAGGCGGAACGCTTCTTAACCCATGTGGATGCGAAAGAAATCTTACATACGGATCAGAGGGGGAAGGCAATCTCAGGGTTAAAGGAAATGCTCGTACCGGAACGCGTGGATGAATTACGTACGATTGTGGATCATTATCAGCAAAAGCTGCGGGATTATCAGGAGTTAAGTCGGACGGATCCTATTTTAGCCTGCTACCGAATTGTGGTCCAAAACTGTGAAAGAACAGAACGCGGAGTCATTGGGCGTACAAATGATGGTGCTGAATTTGGTTTAACGGAAAATGGCCATCCGTTATTTGGCAACGACTGTCCACCGCAGATTTTACAGAAAATTGTAGAAATGCAGGAGGTGGACGTTCAGCTGGGGGTAGCGTCTTATGACGCACATGGGTGTTTTACGTGCGATGAGATCGCGCCTGAAACGGAGAAATTCAGAGGCGCTGAACGATAAGTTTTGTGAAGGTGTGCGATACAGTCAAGATATTTGCAAGTGTAGGTACTGTGTCTGTGTCCAACGGTTGCGCATTCTGGGCCATTTTTGACCACAGGAGGACATGCTGCCAGGAGGTCCGATCAACAGTCGCGAAGGCAGAAAAGCATATGCCATGATGGCGCAATGCCTGAATGAGTTTAAAAAGGCGTGCTGTTTAGGGGTGTTCCCCGGGAACACCCTGTGGCATTCTTTCAAACATCTAATTTACCAAACTAAAATTCGTAACCTCGAAAGAATTCAGTAGATGCCGATTCTTCTTGCTTCCATGATAACGAAATGCGTTTTGTCGCAAAAATTGTATAGAAAATGCTACAGAACACTGGAGCGCATGGCTATTATGCATTGTCTATGATAGAATAATGTGCAGATGAGGCTAATGACAGTGTGGAGGATCAAAATAGTTCATGAAGTTTTGTCGCAAAAGTTGTACAATAATTGCGACAAAAACATTTTGGAGGTGAGACCGTGCATCAGGATAGTATCACCCATCAAGTGATGGAGCGAATTGAAAGCGGGAGTCGCGACAATGTTTATATTGCATCTGACTTCTTTGATCTGGGCGAATATAATGCTGTGCGTCAGGCTTTGCTCCGTTTAGAAAAAGCTGGAAAAATTCAAAAGATCATGCGTGGTGTATATTACTATCCACGGTACAGCGAACTGATACAGGAATATGAAACTCCTTCTCCGAACAAGGTTGCAGAAGCGATTGCACGAAAGTTCAACTGGACGATTGCCCCTTGTGGGGACACAGCTCTAAATATGCTTGGTCTTTCTACACAGGTACCTGCTAAATGGAGTTATATCAGCGATGGGCCATACCATCAGTTTCAGGTTGGTAATGTTGCATTGGAGTTCAAGCACCGTAACAATCGGGAAATATCCGGAATGTCTCCCATAACGGCTATGATTATTCAGGCACTCAAAGCGATTGGTAAAGGGAACCTGAATGAGAAACAGTTTGAAATCATTCGGCGCAGACTCAGCGATGCGGACAAAGTAGCTGTTCTGAACGAGGCACAACAAACGTCTGTCTGGTTGAGCAATACAATCAAGCAGATTTGCTCTTGAAAGAAGGGGAAAACGATAAGAGAAGGTACATACATATTATGTGGTCGATCTTCCCACAGATACGACTGATGATACGGATGACTTAAGAGTAGCATTGAAACGCCTGATGGAAGCTGATGAAGAGCTGTCAAATACGGAATAATTAATTTTTTATCCGACCATGAAAAATGGGATGATTTATGATGGCGGTAAGTTATTCCCGTGCGACGCAATCCAGAGCCGCATTTCTGATCAAGCCACGGTTACAGCAGTTACCAATCTGCTGGCGGAAGACCCGGATATCGTAAATGCCCCGACGGAAGAACAGGAGAAGAAAGAAACAACAGCAGCTGAGGGAAATGATATGACATTCGCCGATCCATCTGATTCGGCAAAGGAAATGGATCCGAATGAGGAAAAGGAAGCCGAAAAAGAAGCTGAAGAAAATCAGACGGACAAAAAGGAAAAGCTTGCATGTAAACTAAACTCATAATGAATCCAAGCAAATTCATCATGCCCTGCGAAGTTCTGTCAAATGTAGATAATCTGACAATACGAACATGACTCACACGTAGTCTTCGACACCGAATATCAGCCAGCACACATATGAGGACGGAAAATGTAGCAGCTTTTGAAAAAATTGCTTTTTTCTGCTCAAAGTGCTATAATCGGAATATACCGAATACAAAGGGAGGAAAGCTCCCCATGCCAAGACCGCCACGGTGCCGTCGAATTTGTGGCGTACCACAGGTCGATACATTCTGTCCTAACGGGTGCGAGAATACCGAGCCGATCCTGCTGACGCTGGACGAATACGAGGTCATTCGGCTGGTTGACTTGGAGCAGCAAACCCACGAGCAGTGTGCCGCTCAAATGGAGATTTCCCGCTCTACCGTGCAGGAGATTTACGAAAGCGCACGGAGCAAGATCGCAGCGTATCTTGTCCACGGGAAACCGCTGCACATCACCGGGGGAAACTACCGCATCTGCGGAGGACAGGAGGCAGCTCACTGCGGCCGTTGCTGCCGGATGCAGAGAGCCAACATGGAAAAATCAGGCAAAACTTGCAAAGGAGATTCCATTATGAAAATTGCAGTTACCTATGACAACGGTCAGATCTTTCAGCATTTCGGTCACACCGAGCAGTTCAAGCTTTATGAAGCTGTGGACGGCAAAATCACTCATGCGAAAGTCGTTGACACCAACGGCAGCGGTCACGGCGCACTGGCAGGCTTCCTAATGCAGCACGGTGTGGACACTTTGGTTTGCGGAGGCATCGGCGGCGGTGCGCAGGCAGCACTCGCCGAAGCGGGCATCAAGCTCTACGGCGGTGTCAGCGGGGACGCTGACGCGGCGGTGAGCGCATTGCTCAACGGAAGTTTGGGCTACGATCCCAATGTTCACTGTGACCACCATGACCATGAACACGGCGAGGCTGGTCACTCCTGCGGTGACCACGGCTGCGGCAAGCATAGCTGCCATTGATATGGAACGCACACTGACACAACTTCCGTTCTGGTCATCCTTGACCGAACGCGAAATGGACACACTACGCCGAAGTGCCTTTGTCCGTCATTATAAAAAGGGTGCGTTCGTTTACAGCAGCGACAATGAATGTCTCGGAATGCTGTTTATTCTTTCCGGCGAGATCCGCACCTATCTTCTCTCCGAGGAGGGGCGGGAGGTAACGCTGTTCCGCCTGTATCCGGGCGAACTATGCGTGCTTTCTGCCTCTTGTGTGATCAGTCAGATCACCTTTGATACGCAAATGACCGCGGGAATGGATACGGAGGTTCTGATTATCCCTGCAAATGTCATCGCTGTGCTCAAGGAGCAAAATCTTCATGTCCGTTGCTTCCTCTATGAACTGGCAACGAAACGATTTTCTGATGTGATGTGGGCGATGCAGCAGATCATGTTCAAGGGTTTGGATCGGCGGCTGGCAGATTTTCTCCTGGCCGAAGCGGAGCGTACCGGCTCCGACACGATACGCATGACCCATGAGCAGATCGCTCAGCACATCAGCTCGGCACGGGAGGCAGTGGCACGGATGCTCAAAAGCTTCTCGGAGGACGGACTGGTGGAGC
>ERZ832973.1691-NODE-1691-length-15396-cov-10.879930_pt1 | contig 15396 bp, 16 predicted proteins | sample MGYA00519950_ERZ832973 | MGnify/ENA primary metagenome ERZ832973 (study PRJEB31850, sample SAMEA3708734) | human gut metagenome | biome: human gut; feature: human-associated habitat; material: faeces | place: China | collected 2014 ... | reverse complement strand
CCGCGCTTGCGCGAGACCTTGGCGACTGTCGCGATAACAAGGGGAAACTCGCGAATCGTGTTTTTGCTTGTTTGACAGGAAATTCCTGCGTTAAATGTTGCGTACATTCGACTTAATGATGCCGCACACACCTTTTCTCCAGCATTGTCACCGCCTGATACAGCACCGCCGACAGCACACACAGGATCACGATAGACATGATCACGAGGTCCAGTTTGAAGACCTGGCTGCCGTAGATGATGAGAAAGCCGAGGCCTGCCTGCGCGGAGAGAAATTCCCCGATGATGACGCCGACGAGACAGAGACCGATGTTGACCTTCATATTGCTGATGATGAGAGGGACAGAACCTGGCAGCAGTACCTTTGTGAGGACATCTTTCTGCTTCCCTCCGAGCGTATAGATCAGCCGGATCTGATCCGGGTCCATGGAGAGAAAGCCGTTGTAGAGCGTTAAGATCGAGCCGAAGACCGCCACGGAGACGGCCGCCGTGATGATCGTTTTCATGTTGTTGCCGAGCCAGACGATGAGGACCGGGGCGAGGGCGGACTTCGGCAGGCTGTTCAGCATGACAAGATACGGCTCCAGGATCTTTGCCAGCCGCCTGCTGGACCAGAGCGCCACCGCACCGAAGATCCCGATGCATGTCACGAGAAAAAAGCTGAGCATCGTCTCAAGAATCGTGATCCCCGTGTGATAAAAGATCGTCCGGTCCGCCGCCATGGAAAGAAAACAGGAGAGCACGCGGGACGGAGAACTGAAAATAAAATCATTCAGGATCCCGATGCGGGCACTGACTTCCCAGGAAACAAGGAACAGGATCAGAAACAAGACCCGGCAGGCAAAAATCTGTCTGCGGATCCGCCGTTCCTGTTCCAGATAGCGATGCTGGGCGGGAGAGACGGAGAGCGCTTCCGTGGGGATCGCACCCCGCCGCCGGAAAAAAAGAAAAGAAGCGATATCATGAAATTTCATCCGCTCCACCTCCGATCTCACATTTCGGTCCGTCATTTTCATCCTTTAGAGGAAGCCCCCCATACTTCCGATCATTTCCGTCCAAAGCCATCTCATCACCTTCCCCTGAATTTCCAAGAATCCTCCACAATTCATTAAAATAAGAAGAAAACTCCGGATAATTCCGCCGCTTCAAAGGACTCGTCTCATGATCCGGAAAACGGATCAGAAGCTCCCCCTTGATCCGCCCGGGCCGGCTCGTCAGGACCAGGATCCGGTCTGCCGCGCTGACGGCCTCGGAGAGATCGTGCGTGATCAGGATCGCCGTCTTTTTCCGGCTGCGGATGATCGAGCTGATATCATCACAGACGGAGAGTCTTGTCTGATAATCAAGAGCAGAAAACGGCTCATCGAGAAGCAGAAGATCCGGCTCCAGCGCCAGTGTCCGAATCAACGCCGCCCGCTGCCGCATGCCGCCGGAAAGCTCGGACGGCCTTGCGTCATAAAAATACTGAAGCCCATACGCATCAAGAAGCTCTCTCAGCCGCCCGATATGCCCGGGATCACACTTCCCCTGAACCTCAAGCCCGAGAGAAGCATTTGAAAAAATCGTACGCCACTCAAACAGATGATCCCGCTGCAGCATATACCCGATCCCGGACGATCCCTTCGCGACCGGGATCCCATCCAGAAGGATCTCCCCCCGCTCCGGCGCCAGAAGCCCGGAAAGCAGCGAAAGCAGCGTAGACTTCCCACACCCCGACGGCCCGACAATACAAAGAAACTCCCCACTGTTCACATGAAACGATATATCAGAAAGGGCCTTCGTCTCTCCCTCCAACGTATGATAGGAGAAATCCACCCCATTCACTTCCAACTTCGGAGTCATGGACACCTCACAAACAGTATTTATTATAAAATATGAATCCATATCTGCACACGTGAACCGTTATCCATCAATCTTTCCTTTTGTCCAGCGCCAGCGCAGACCACCCACCAGGCACGGGTGCATATTTGCGGGGCTTGGCTTCCTCTTGGCTCGCAAAAGAATGCGTTGGAGGTGCGGGGACACTTGTCTGAGCGAAGCGAGTTGTGTCCCCGCACCTCCGCCCTTAGCATTCTTTCGCAAGCCTAGAGGAACCGCCCCGAAAATCCCGGCACCCATGCCTGGTGGGTAGCCTGCGCGTACCCTTCGCCAATCCCCCAAACCGTAAAGATTCCGCAAGAAAACCGAAAGACAGAAGTCCAAAAAACGCAAGCTTTCCCTGCTATACTACTCCTTAGTATAAAAAACAACACAAACACCAAGGGAGTAAACCATGAGCAGTGAAGAAAAAATCTCACCTGATGAGTTCGATCAGGAACTGGAAGCTCTGATGAGCGGAAAAAAAGAACCAAAAAAGAAAAAAGGTGGAAAGAAAAAGAAGATCGCCGTTTCGGCAGCCGTCATCCTGGTCCTTGGGATCGCAGCCGGAAAGATCCTCGGCGGCGGAAAAGACATGGTCCCGGTGGTGGACACCGTAAACCCTGTGAGAAAAACGATCCAGAACCGCCTCTCCGTCACCGGCCCGGTATCCGGGACCGACAGCGTGGACGTCGTTTCCAACCTCCATGCGGAGATCCTGGAGATCCCGGTAAAAGAAGGGGACAAAGTCACAAAAGGACAGACACTGGCAGTCCTCGATGACTCCGATGTAAGAAAAACGGCAGATATCGCAAAAAACGATTACGATCTCGCAGTGAGCACCTGCGCGGAGAAAGACAAAGAAGCACGAAACGGCTACGCGAAAGCCATACAGGACCTAAATACCGCACAGGCGAACTACGACCGGACAAAAGCACTCTATGATGGCGGCAGCGTGCCGAAAGTAGACCTTGAGACTGCGGAAAACGGACTCAATGACGCGAAACGCGAGCGGGACTCCTATACCGTGAAGAATGGGACAGCCGTCGCGGACGATTCCTACCGCCTCCAGATCGAAAAGGCAAAATATGACTACGAGAAAGCGACGGAATCCCTGGAGGACACCGTGCTGAAAGCGCCGATCGACGGCACCGTGGTCCGCGTAAATACGAAAGTCGGACGCTTTGCCGACAAGATGGAGAACGATGCCCCGCTGTTCGTGATCGAAAACCTCGACCAGCTGGAACTTGAGATCAAAGTCAGCGAATACTCGATCGGAAAAGTCGCACTCGGACAGGAGGCGGAGATATCAGCGGACATTTTAAACGGCGGGACGGTTCACGGAGTTGTCGACTCGATCTCCCCGACCGGAGAGGAAAAAGGCGGCGGATCCACCGAACGTGTCATCCCGACAACGATCCGGATCACGGACAGCGATACGAAGCTGATCGCCGGGATCACCGCCCGCGCTTCGATCGTGCTGGAAGAATCGGAAAACGCCCTGACAGTCCCTGTGTCGGCAGTCATGGAGAAAGACGGGACAGCTTATGTCCAGGAGCTCACGGACGGGGTCGTCTCCTGGGTTCCAGTCACCATCGGCGTGGAAGGAGATGTGGAGGCGGAGATCATCCCGCAGGAGGGCCATGCGCTGGACGAAAATTCGCTTCTGATCGCGGAGCCGGGAGAGCAGTATCCGGAAGGAATGGCTGTCAATTCAGCGGCAAAACAGGGGGAATAAGAGATGTTTGAAAAATGGAGAGGAGCTGCCTGGCTTACGGAAAATGTGACGGACGAGCTGATCCGCCTGGAAAATCTCGTGAAAATCTATGACACGGGCGCGATCCGGGTCCTGGGATTAAAAAAGATCAACCTGACGATCCGCCGCGGGGAATTTGTGGCGATCATGGGCCATTCCGGATCGGGAAAATCCACCCTGATGAACATTCTGGGCTGTCTCGACCGCCCGACACTCGGTCATTACTATCTGGATGGGATCGACACGGCGGCGCTGTCGCCGGATGAACTCTCGGCGGTGAGAAACAAAAAGATCGGTTTCGTATTCCAGTCCTTCAATCTGATCTCACGCACATCGGCATTAAAAAATGTGGAGCTGCCGATGACTTATGCGAGGATCCCGAAGAAAAAACGGACGGAGCGTGCCATGGAACTTTTAGATTGTGTGGGACTTGGCGCACGTGCCGGTCACATGCCGAACGAGATGTCCGGCGGACAGAGACAGCGCGTGGCGATCGCCAGAGCTCTCGCAAACGAACCGCCGCTGATCCTCGCGGATGAGCCGACGGGAAACCTCGACACGGCGGCATCGATCGAGATCATGGAGATCTTTGCGGAGCTCCACAAGGCTGGAGCCACGGTGATCGTGGTCACCCACGAGGAAAACATTGCCGCCTTCACGGATAGGATCATCCACTTTTCCGACGGACAGATCATCAAAGATGAGATCAATGAGAATCCGACAAAGGGGAGCGGGGAACTCCACATGAAGGGCCTCTACCGACATTTCCGGGAGGCAGCCGGAACAGAGAGCGGGGTGAGTTCATGTTAGGGGAAAATATGGTCATGGCGTTCCATGCCATCATGGCGAACAAGATGCGTTCCTTTCTGACGATGCTCGGCATCATCATCGGGATCGGTTCCGTCATCTCGATCGTCTCCATCGGAGACACCATGCGGGGACTGTTTGCGGATCTCTACAAGGATGCGGGAACGACGCAGGCAGTCGTGTCGATCGGATACTGGGTCGAGGACGTGCGGGACAGCGATTATTTCACATTGGATGACCTGGAGAAGATCCGGGAAGTGTTTGCAGACGAGATCGCATATATCGACAGTTATGCGAGTGTGAGTCCGGATGTCCGCGTGGGTCGGACTTCCATGAAATTTGATCTTCAGGGAGTCGACCGGGATTATCAGGAAGTACAGCCGGTGACGATGGTTGCCGGACGGTATTTAAACGAGAGTGATATCCTTGGAAGAAAGAAAAACGTGGTGATGGAGGCGGAGAGCGCCGGAAAACTTTTTGGAACGGAGGATGCGGTCGGGAAGACATTCCGGACGACGATCTACGGGGACACGGACCTCTATACCGTAGTCGGCGTCTATAAAAAGGAGATGAGCGCGTTTCAGAAACTGCTGATGGGCGGTTCCAGCGATACAGGGTCCGCATACATTCCGTACACGTTGCTCACCTGGCCGAATGATACGTTTTATTACTGCCGCTTATATGCAAAAGAAGGAACCGATATGGTGGATCTCATGTCCCGCCTGACCGCCTATCTCGGAAAATTAAAAGGGCGGAACGCAGGAGATTTCTATACGAACACGGTGGCGGATGAGATGGGAAGCATTGACAGCATGATGGGAGGACTTTCCATGGCGGTCGGCGGGATCGCGGCGATCTCCCTGATCGTCGGCGGGATCGGGATCATGAACATCATGCTGGTGTCCGTCACGGAGAGGACCCGGGAGATCGGGATCCGGAAAGCGCTGGGCGCGAGGACCAGGGATGTCCTGATCCAGTTCCTCACGGAGTCGGCGATCCTGTCCGCCCTGGGCGGGATCATCGGCGTCGTACTTGCCGTGACCGTTGTGACGGCGGGAGGTGCCGCGTTTGGACTCCCGGTCGTGATCCGGCCGGGGATCATCATTCTTGCAGTGTCATTTTCGGCGGTTGTCGGAATTTTCTTTGGAATCTATCCGGCATCGAAGGCCGCAAAGGCGGATCCGATCGACGCGCTGCGGTACGAGTAAAAAAGTCTGCGATCCCCTTTAAGAATTTACGCGGCTAATCTGTTTGCAAGAATGTTCAGCGCCGTGTATAATTATGAAATGAACTGCCGCCTGGTGTTCCGGACCGGAGAGAGTCGGGAGTCATTTCTTGAATATGCAGCGCTGGCAGCCGGAAACCTGATCCTGGACAGCATGATCCTCGGGATCCTTGTGAGGGGAGGAATTCCTCTCTACGTGGCAAAGGTCATGACGGAATGTACCATGTTCCTGTTCAGCTGGATCATGCAGCATCAGATCATATTCAGAAAGAGAGGAAAGCAGTATGGGATGGGAGTTTGATATCTTAAACGGGATCCAGTCGGTATTTCAGTCGGATCTTATGGATCAGATTATGCCTGCAGTCACCGCTCTCGGGAACGGCGGCATCTTCTGGATCGCGGCAGGACTTGTTTTTACTTTATATAAAAAGACGAGAACATTTGGAATCTGCATTCTGACAGCACTGGTCTTTGAGGTACTGAGCTGCAATGTGATTCTGAAACCTCTGGTCGCAAGACCGCGTCCGTTTACTTCAGATCCGGCGAGAATCCTTTTGATCCCGAGACCGGAAGATTATTCGTTTCCGTCTGGACATACGGCGGTATCCTTTGCTGCAGCGTCAGCCGCCTGGTTTATGAAGAAGAGAAAAACAGGTGTGGCTTTTGGGGCCGTCGCATGCCTGATCGCATTTTCGAGACTGTATCTGTATGTCCATTATCCGACGGATGTATTGGCCGGGGCTGTCATTGGAATCCTCTGCGGGGCAGCCGCTTCAAAACTGACAGAGATGGTAGCGGCGGCCCGAGAGGCACGAAGAGATTCCGGCCCGGAAATTCCGGTCGGGAAGTTATGAAAGAGGGAGAACCATGGAGAAAAAGCCGGGAATGTCGCTGAGTTTGAGCTTCTGAGGTTCATGGCGCAGAATCCGAATGTCGTATTTTCAAAGGATCGTCTCTTTGAGGCAGTCTGGGGATACGATTACGTCTCGGACGCGGCGACTGTGTCAGTCCATGTGAACAGGATCCGGGAGAAGATCGAGGACGATGCGAGAAATCCGAAGATCCTCGAGACGGTCTGGGGAGCGGGATACCGGTTGAATTCATAATTATAACATGAAAAAACCGCTTACGGATTTCCGGATCCATAAGCGGTTTTGATCAATTTTTTCCTTTTTTTATTCTACAAGAGCTCCATTTACATCAACCGTGTGTCCATCCGGAGTTACACAGTCAACCATGAGAGTTCCCTTGAATCCGTCGCCTTCCTCATGGAAGTAGTACCATTTGCCGCCGATCTCATGCCATCCGGTAAAGAGGGCGCCGGTCTCAAGGTCCATGTAGTACCAGTTGCCGTCATCTTTTACCCAGCCGGTCTGCATGATGTTGTCATGACCGAAATAGTACCAGGTTCCGTCGATCTCCAGCCAGTAGTCAGTTGCTTCGAGACCTTCTGCGAAATGATATTTCCAGGTGCCGTCAGCGAGTTCTTCCCACGCACCGCCAGCCGGGGATTTTAAGCCGCGGAGACGACCGCCGTTTACACTGCGGTACTGTTTAGGATAAGTCGGCTCTGTTGTGTCAGCAGCCTGTGCTGTGATCATTGTTCCGAGTGCCAGAGTTGCAGCGAGAGCTGCGATACAGATCTTTTTCATGAAAAATACCTCCTGGGATTTCCTTTTCCGGTATCAGACTGCATATAAAAAATATGAAATCTGCCGTTTTTTCTACGAACTTATCTATATCCTAATATGGAAACAGAAAAGAGTCAATAAAAAGTGGCAAAATAGCGGCAAATAGAGAGTGAAAAGGCGACAAAAATGCGGCGGGAGCTCTCACAGGCAGGAAATTTTGGGGTTGCTTTGTCATAGTGAGAAATTTCGTGAACTGAAAATTTCGTACAATCCTGTAACGTTTTCTGAACATGGAATTCCACGTGATATTGGAGTGAAAATATGAGAAAAAAGGGAAATAGAAAAGTGTTGTCAAGTTTTCGGGTTTGTGATAAAATGAGTGGCACAGTTTTGTGGATGACACAATTTCGATGAAACCGGCGGTTTTATGGAATTTTCTGCCCGGAATAAGGGCGGACGGACCGCCTTTTTGGATTCACTTTTGCGTTGATGGAGGCAGATATGAAATATAAGTGTCTGATCTTTGATCTCGATGGAACACTGGTAAATTCGATCCATGCGCTGACCTACTGCACGAACCTCGCTCTTGAGAAGTTCGGGCTCGGTCCTCTGACGGAGACTCAGATGAAGACGATCGTCGGGGATGGATATAAGATGCAGATGAAGCGTTCTCTGGCCGCCTGCGGAGATACGGACGAAGCGCATTACGAGGCAATCTTACCTGTATATATGGAGATTTTCGGAAAATACTGTAACTATGAGATGCATCCTTACGATGGGATCATGGAGCTCACGGCGAGAGCGAAGGAACTCGGTCTTAAGATCGCGGTCGTGTCCAATAAGCCGGACGCTCAGGCGAAAAAGACGGTGGAATACGTGTTCGGAACAAACTATTTCGACACGGTGATCGGGGAGCAGGAAGGTGTCCCGAAGAAGCCGGATCCGTCAGGGGCGCTGAAGGCGGCGAAACTCTGCGGTGCAGATCCGTCGGAGTGCCTGTATTTTGGTGACACGAACACGGATATGAAAACTGGAAAGAATGCGAAGATGACGACCGTTGGAGTTCTCTGGGGATTCCGGGGGCGTGAGGAACTTGCCGCATTTCATCCGGAATTTCTGCTTGAAAAGCCGCAGGATATCTTAAAAGAGATAGTCGGGTGATGATACCGGAGGAGACAGATTGAAATATTTTAAGAAAACAAGACGAAAACGGGTGGAAGCATGGCTCATTGCAGCGATGTTTCTTTTTGGTTCCCTGACCGGGTGCGCTTCTGTCAGGGACACACACGGGAATGTGGGAACTCCAGGAGACGGGAAGCTGAAGGTTGTGACGACCTTGTTTCCGTATTATGATTTCGCAAGACAGATCGCCGGTGACGTCGTGGATCTTTCCATGGTGATCCCTGCCGGTCAGGACAGCCATTCGTTTGAACCAACGCCTGCAGATATCCGACTGATCCAGAATGCGGATCTTCTGATCTGCAACGGCGGAACGATGGAACAGTGGGTGACACAGGTGCTCGGATCCCTGGATGCCCCGGACCTGAAGGTCATCACGATGATGGACTATGTCGATGTCGTTCAGGAGGAAATCGTGGAAGGAATGGAAGATTCCGGCGACGATCATGGACATGATCATGCGCATCATGACGAGGAAGACGGTGACCATGCAGATCATGACCACGATACGGAGGACCATGACCATGCGGACGACGACCAGGCCTACGAGATCGAGTATGATGAGCATATCTGGACGTCTCCGGTGAATGCCATGAAGATCACGCAGGTGATCGCGGATACGCTGGAGGAGATGGATCCGGCGGATGCGGCGGTTTTCCGGGCGAATGAGGCGGATTACCTCGGGAAGCTGAAGAATCTCGACCAGGAATTCCGGGATGTCGTGGACGGTGCGGATCTTGACCTGATCGTCATGGCGGATAAGTTCCCACTCCGCTATTTTGCGGACACCTACGGACTCCGCTACCGGGCAGCGTTTTCCGGCTGTTCGTCCGACACGGAGCCGAGCGCGAAGACGATCGCTTATCTGATCGACAAAGTGCGGGAGGAACAGATCCCGGCGGTCTACTATCTGGAGCTTTCCAGCCACCGGGTGGCGGAGATCATCAGTGAGGAGACCGGAGCGAAGCCGTTATTATTCCACTCCTGCCACAACGTGACGAGGAGTGAATTTGAGAGCGGCGTTACCTATCTGCAGCTGATGGAACAGAATGTTGTGAATTTACGGGAAGGACTTTATCGATGAACCAGCCTTTATTAAAATGTGAACATGTGGACTTTGGATATGAAAATTACGATGTGGTGAAGGACGTGTCCATGGAGATCGTTCCCGGGGATTATCTCTGCATCGTCGGTGAGAACGGATCCGGAAAGAGTACGCTGATGAAGGGCCTTTTAGGGCTCTTAAAGCCGACGGGGGGAGTCCTCACGATCGCGGACGAGTTAAAACGGTCCGGCATCGGATATCTCCCGCAGCAGACGCCGGCGCAGAAGGATTTCCCGGCAACGGTCCAGGAGGTCGTACTTTCCGGCTGTCTCGGAAAGCGCGGAAACCGCCCGTTCTATTCTGCGGCGGAGCGGAAGATCGCACAGATCAACATGGAAAAGCTCGGGATCACGGATCTGAAAAAAAGCTGCTACCGGGATCTCTCCGGCGGCCAGAAGCAGAGAACACTGATCGCGAGAGCGCTCTGCGCGACCGACAAGCTCCTGATCTTAGACGAGCCGATCACCGGTCTCGATCCGGCATCGACCCAGGATTTCTATGCGGTGATCCGCCATCTGAACAGAGATGAAAAGGTCGCAGTCCTGATGGTCTCCCATGATATCGGGAACATCGTGACTCAGGCGAACAAGATCTTACAGTTGAAACAGACAGTCCAGTTCTACGGGACTGTGGAAGAGTATAAAAAATCGGAATTTGGAAGAGAATTCCTCGGAGGTGAGAGCTAAATGGGACTTTTACAGGAAATGTTTTCCTATCCGTTTCTGGTGCGCGCGATGATCGGCGGGATCTGTATCTCTCTGTGCGCGTCGCTTTTAGGCGTCAGCCTTGTATTAAAACGGTATTCGATGATCGGTGACGGACTGTCCCATGTATCGTTCGGTGCCTTATCGATCGCAGTGGCGTTTAACTGGGCGCCTCTCGCGGTGTCGATCCCGGTCGTCGCAGCCGCAGCGGTCCTGCTCCTTCGGATCACGGGAAACGGAAAGATCAAGAGTGACGCGGCGATCGCGATGATCTCTGCAGGATCCCTGGCGATCGGTATTATCGTGACCTCCCTGACAACGGGAATGACGACCGATGTGAGCAGCTACATGTTCGGAAGTATCCTCGCCATGAGCCGTGAGGACATGTATCTGAGCGTGGTGCTCTCCGTGATCGTCCTCGGAATGTTTGTGATCTGTTATAATAAGGTCTTTGCAGTGACGTTCGACGAGAGCTTCGCAAAGGCGACCGGCGTGCGCGTGTCGGCCTATAACCTTCTGATCGCGGTCCTTACTGCGATCACGATCGTCCTCGGAATGCGGATGATGGGTGCCATGCTGATCTCGAGTCTTGTGATCTTCCCGGCGCTGACCTCCATGCGGATCTTTAAGAGTTTTTTCGGTGTGGTCGTTTCCTCCGGCGTCGTGTCGGTGGTGTGTTTCTTCATCGGACTCGTTCTTTCCTATGTATATTCGATCCCGGCAGGAGCGAGTGTGGTGGTCGTCAATCTCGTGATGTTCGGGGTGTTCTGCATCGTTCAGATCCTGAAGCAGAAGGTGCGGTAAGAAAGATATGCTTTCTTCCGGTCAGCGCAGACAGATGCGCAGATCTGCGGAAAACTTCATAATGAGAAAAAATCTCAGATACTGCCGCTTTCCGAAAAACAAAGGAAAGCGGCAGTACTTGACTTTGCGGGAAAATGTGTTAAAGTTAGTAAATGGTAACGAAAAATGAAAGTGCTATGAGAAGATGGATTCGCAGTGATCTGAAAACTGCGGCATGTGTTCCGGTCTGCGGATGAGAAGAAACACCGGAAAACAGACCTGTCAGAACTACAGAAACATGGCACAGGTGACAAGAAAGAGGTGTCATTATGACAAAGATCGATATTATCTCCGGTTTCCTCGGAGCCGGAAAAACAACATTTATAAAGAAGCTTCTGAAAGAAGCGATCGCGGGTGAGAAAGTAGTCCTGATCGAGAATGAATTTGGTGAGATCGGAATCGACGGCGGATTTTTAAAGGATTCCGGAATTGAGATCCGTGAGATGAACTCCGGATGCATCTGCTGTTCCTTAGTTGGTGATTTCGGACGTTCCTTAAATGAAGTCCTCACAAAATATACACCGGACCGTGTCATTATCGAGCCGTCCGGCGTCGGCAAACTTTCTGATGTCATGAAGGCAGTATGCGACGTTGCAGGCGAGATCGACGTTGTATTAAACGGTTCTGTTACGGTTGTTGACGCACAGAAGTGCAAGATGTACATGAAGAACTTCGGTGAGTTCTTCAACAACCAGATCGAGAGCGCCGGAACGATCGTTTTAAGCCGTACCGATGTCGCTGACGCTGACAAGGTTGCACAGTGCGTTGAGATGATCCGTGAGAAGAACCCGAAGGCAGCGATCGTGACAACTCCGATCGACAAGCTGACTGGTGAGCAGCTTCTTGCGATCATCGAGAAACCGACCGATGATATGGCTGAGAAGCTTCTTGAGGAAGTAAAAGAAGGTCATCACCACCATCATGACGATGACGAGGAGTGCTGCTGTGGCCACCACCATCATCACCATGACGACGATGACGATGAGGACGAGCATGAGCACCACCATCACCATGACGATGACGAGGAGTGCGGCTGCGGTCATCACCATCATCACGACGATGATGACGATGAGGACGAGCATGAGCACCACCATCACCATGACGATGATGACGACGAGGATGAGCACGAGCATCATCATCATGACGGCGATTGCGGCTGCGGTCATCATCACCATCACCACCATGACCATGATGCCGATGAGGTATTCACAAGCTGGGGTCTTGAGACAAACCGCACGATCACAAAGGAGAAACTTGAGTCCCTGTTACAGGAGCTTGCTCATTCCGAGAAATACGGTCAGGTTCTCCGTGCAAAGGGAATGCTCCCGGATGCAGACGGAACCTGGTACTACTTTGATCTCGTTCCGGAGGAGACGGAAGTCCGCACAGGCGCTCCGATCTACACAGGTAAAGTGTGCGTGATCGGTTCCAACTTAAAGGAAGACGAGTTAAAGAAAGCATTCGAGGCTTAAGAGACGAATGCGCAGTGTCGGGCATGTGCCGGACACGGATATGAAAGAATGCCCGCAGCTGTGAGAGCACTGAACAGTTACGATTACAGGAAATAAAAACGACAGGAGCTTTTTGCGTCATCAGGATCTCGCGAAAAGCTTCTGTCATACAATCAGATAGGAGAATAAAGCATTGAAACAGCAGGAAAAAATGCCGGTATTTGTCATCAATGGCTTTCTGGAAGCAGGAAAGACCCAGTTTATCACAAATACCTTACAGCAGGACTATTTCCAGGCCGACGGAACAACAGTCCTGATCCTCTGCGAAGAGGGAGATACGGAGTATGATAAGGAGATCTTAAAGAAGACAAGAACGAAGATCGTGACGGTTGAAGATGTCTCCGAGATGGATGAAGACTTCTACGGCCGGATCGAAGCGCTCTATGACCCGGACCGTGTCCTCATCGAGTGGAACGGAATGTGGCCGCAGGATCAGCTGCAGCTGCCGGATACCTGGGAGCTCTTCCAGCAGATCACGATCATTGACGGTTCTACCTTTGATCTTTATCTGAACAACATGAAGCCGCTCCTTGCGCTTCTTGTCAAACACTCCGAGCTTGTGATCATGAACCGCTGCGATGAAGTCAGCGACGAGAACATCACCCGCTACCGCCGCGGATTAAAGGCGTTAAACCCGCAGGCAGAGCTGATCTTCGAGGACGCGGAAGGCGAGATCGAGCAGGAAGTCCTGGAAGAGGATCTTCCGTACGATATGAAGGCGGACGTGATCAAGATCGATCCGAAGGATTTCGGTATCTGGTATATCGATGCGCTAGATAAGAAAGACCGCTACGAGGGAAAGGTCGTGGAGTTTACCGGAATGGTATTAAAATCCCCGGAATTCCCGAAGAACTACTTTGTTCCGGGCCGTATGGCGATGACATGCTGCGAGGCGGATATGACGTTCCTGGGCTTCATCTGCAAGGCGCGTGAGGCGAGAAACCTTGAGACAAAGCAGTGGGTCAAAGTCCGCGCGAAGATCGCTTACGAGTTCTGGCAGGACTACGACGGCGTCGGACCGGTCCTCTACGCGGAGAGCGTTGAGCCGGCGGAGGAGATCAAGGAGATCGTGCAGTTCTAAGAAAATTTGACAGGCAGAAAATTGGATTCCAACGAAAATAAAAAACAGACTCTTACTCTCGATTTGCAGGAGGAAAGAGTCTGTTTTTTATGTTAGTTCATCGGTGCCACCGGAACCGGCCGCTCGCGGTCGAACACTTCCGACACATCGAAGAGATCGCTCAGATGATCTTTCGTCGGATTCGTCTCCGGGAGATCATAGTACATCCGGTAGCCATCAATATTCCGGCGTCCCTGACGCAGATAATCCGGTCCGAACTGTACCCAGTACCGGCTGGAGTCCACGTTGCAGAAGTAGCGGAAACCGAGCTGGTGGAGATACTCGTATTTCTGATTTTCAGATGTGTACGGGTGCCAGTCGCCGACATCGGAGCCGAACGGATAGAGCAGGATATCGGTCTTTCCGATCAGGGATTCCACGCGGGACGCCCATTTATCGGAATCGGTCTTCACATCTTCAAAGGAGCGCTTTCCGAAGTTGATATGTCCCCAGCTGTGGGAGGCGAGCTCCCAGCCGTTGTCGCGGAGACACTGCGCCACCTGGCGGACCGTCTCCTTATCGGCCTCATAGTTGGGGTTCGTAGTCTCATAGGACGGGTCTGTCCGGTATCCGAGGACACCCTGATATCCTGTGAAAGCGAGGACAGCTCTTGCACCGCGGTAGGAGAAGTCCGGATGTTCCGTGATGAAATCCTCCAGAAGCGGGACGAGATCGTAGGAGCCGACGGACACGGAGCCGTCATCCATCATCATCTCACAGGTCGGTTTCCCGTCTTCCCCGACGATCATCCGGCTCGCGAAACCGTCGCCGGTCATGTACTCATAGTAGCAGAGATCATCCTGCGACATGACGAATGGGATCTTTCCGGGCGGCAGCAGGATCGTTCCCGGCACCATTTTTGCATTGCCGTTTTCATCGGTCTCCTCATGCGCAATGTCGTGAAGTTTCACGAGGACATAGCCTTTCGCGTACATGGAGTCCAGGATCTTTAAGAATTCACTTTTTGTCGTCATCACCTGATCGTAGCCTTTTTCATCGGCATCCCCGTCAAACGCTTTGGAGTTGTCCATGATGAGGGAATGGAAAAAGATGTGGGTGATCTTATTCACATCAGCAGGAACCAGGGTGGCTTTTGTCTCTTCGCAGGACGCGATCAATGCCTTTACCTCCTCGTTTTCGGCATAATCTGTCGCCGAGTTCAGGATCTCAAGGGCGGCATCGTAATCGTAGGTAACAAATTTTGCATGGGCGCTGTTTAAGATCTCGTCCAGCGCAGCATCGCCGGTATTGTAGGCGGCTGTCAGAGCTGTGGAGGAAGGCGTTTCGGAAGATGCATCTCCATCGGATCCGCTCTCCGCCAGTGAAACGTTTGTGTCTCCGTTTCTGGAGGAAGGATCGGAGGAAGTTTCTGTCTCCTTTTTCGCAAGTCCGGGAAGCCCGCCATGTTTTTTTATAAGGATCCCGCCGCCGACCAGAAGGAACAGAGCAGCGAGGACCATAAAAAGGATCGTAAGATAAACGGTCCGGCGTCGTTTCCGCATCTTTTCGCGGCTTGAAATATATGCGCGGCGTCTCTCAAAATCGTTGTTGTATTCCAAAGTATCACCTCTTGTAATCAATAAGGATTTTATGTAACTGTTCAGTACTTTTCATGGGTAGGAATTTTCTGAACTGAAAATTCCGTATGATACCGTTATG
>ERZ832973.1680-NODE-1680-length-15541-cov-14.415795_pt1 | contig 15541 bp, 8 predicted proteins | sample MGYA00519950_ERZ832973 | MGnify/ENA primary metagenome ERZ832973 (study PRJEB31850, sample SAMEA3708734) | human gut metagenome | biome: human gut; feature: human-associated habitat; material: faeces | place: China | collected 2014 ... | reverse complement strand
GGAATGCGAAGCATCGGCAAAATCCTGTTACAGTGCGCGGGCAAGGAGTGCCCGTGTACTGTAACAAGAATCAGGCATTGGACTGACGATGTGAAATCTCGATTGTGTGCACTGGAAACCTATGTTAAAATGAGAGTAGAAATTTAGATGTTGGGCTTAAAATACAAAATTAAAATGACCTGAAAAGAGGAATACCGACAGGAGGAACAACGGATGAAACAGAAATATTGTCCATACTGCGACCAGAAAATGACATCGGGTCTATACTGCAGCGGATGCAAAAGGATTGTGTGGCATCCATATGTACAGGATGTGGATTACTATTTAAATGAGAGACATCCTCGCCATGAGTCAGACTGCCTGTACCATGATGGCGGAAGCGAATACCCTGGAAGCAGCACGTCCGGTACAGATTCGTACGCGGGCATATTTAAAGGGAATGGGACATCAACCAGAATACAGGGCGGAAAGAAAAAGACAAATCGGGAGAAGAAGACAGCGGATCCATTCCAGAATATGGGAAACCGGATGACGGGACAGCGGAATGCGTTCGAACATATGAAGAGCCAGCTTGAACAGTACCGCAGCCAGGCAGATACCTGCCAGAGTGGAACTTACAGCAGCCAGTCCGCGAAGAACATCATGGACCGCGTAAACTCCGAACGTGGACGGAAGAAGCCGTTTACCGGCATTCTGATCGTCGTGATCATCTGGCTGGTATTTTCCGTCGGCGGAAACCTGCTGTTCCTTATCACTCATGCGATCCGGGAATCGATCTACGGGATCGAGAACATCTTCGACTCGTCCAGCGGCGATCTCTGGTCCTCTGCCGATTCCAACGCCGTGGAGGTTCTTGGAGAGGGCGAGCTCTCCGACGAGGAGGTGCGGGCCATCGGAACAAACTGTACAAACTACGGTCACTATGACGCCCAGCTTGCGGATGTGACGGCCGCCCTGGACCGGCTCCTGCCGCAGTACGGATTTTCTGAGTGGTCGATGGAGGACACATATAGCTACAACTATGCTTCGGACGATATGAGCTGGTACAACACAGATCAGGCCTATTATCTGAGCCGTGATGGGGAGTATGTGGGAAGCATTACCATCTACGCCGACACGGCAACAGATGATCTCCATGGGATCGGTGCCTACAGCAGCAATGAGGAGGCCTTTTACCAGATCGTGGACGTGTTGGAAGCCACATTCCAGGAATTCGGCTATCTGGATACGGATCTAAGCGGACAGGAGGTATATCAGGAACTGATCAATACCGAGGATATGATCGTTAGTAAGACAGATGACAGTGTCAACGGATTTACCACAGCTTATGGACCGGAGATTTTTGCAAGTAAAGAAAGCCCGTCAGGGGATGATTTCTACTCGATTCAGATGTATGCGCCGGGGTATTACACAAGCGTAGAGTAGGAAAACTTTGTAAAAAAGTGCTTGACAGATTGACAACCCCATGGTAGTATGAAATGTGCACTATTGTGGTATCATGTGCATATGGTACCAGTATGCCCAAAATTAGTTATTGATTATAGAGAAAGAAAACAGGGGTGAAACGTCAAATGGAGAAAAGCAGAATGCGTCCGGTGCCGTCCGGCAAGAGCGTAAGAATGAGCTTCTCAAGACAGAAAGAAGTTCTTGAGATGCCGAACCTGATCGAGATCCAGAAGGATTCTTATCAGTGGTTCCTCGACGAGGGCCTGAAAGAGGTCTTTGACGATATCTCTCCGATCGCTGACTTTGCTGGACATCTTAGCCTGGAGTTTGTAGACTTCACGCTTTGCAAAGATGACATCAAATACACGATCGAAGAGTGCAAAGAGCGTGATGCAACTTACGCCGCACCTTTGAAAGTCAAGGTGAGACTCTGCAACAAAGATAAAGATGAGATCAATGAACACGAGATTTTCATGGGCGATCTGCCATTAATGACAGATACCGGCTCCTTCGTTATTAACGGTGCAGAGCGTGTTATCGTCAGCCAGTTGGTACGTTCCCCTGGTATCTATTATGGTATCGATCACGATAAGATCGGTAAAGAATTATATTCCTGTACCGTAATCCCGAATCGTGGAGCATGGTTAGAGTATGAGACAGATTCCAACGACGTGTTCTATGTACGTGTAGACCGTACCAGAAAGGTCCCGGTAACTGTCCTGATCCGTGCGCTCGGATATGGTACAAACGCTGAGATCATCGATCTCTTCGGTGAGGAGCCGAAGCTTCTCGCAAGCTTCACAAAGGATACGTCCGACAACTATCAGGATGGTCTCCTTGAGTTATATAAGAAGATCCGTCCGGGCGAGCCGCTGTCTGTCGACAGTGCTGAGAGCCTGTTAAACGGCATGTTCTTCGACCCGAGAAGATATGATCTCGCAAAGGTCGGCAGATATAAATTCAACAAGAAGCTTCATATGAAGAACCGTATCGTCGGACAGATTCCGTCCGAGGATATCGTTGATACAGAAACAGGCGAGATCCTTGCGGAAGCAGGAAAAGCGATCACAAAAGATCAGGCGATCGCGATCCAGAACGCTGCGATCCCGTATGTATGGATCCAGACAGAAGAGCGCGTGGAGAAAGTCCTTTCCAACCTTATGGTTGACCTTTCCGCATATGTGTCCTTCGATCCGGAAGAAGTAGGTATCACAGAGTTAGTATATTACCCGGTATTAAAAGACATTCTGGAAAAAGCAGGGGATGACGAGGAAGAGTTAAAAGCTGAACTCCGCCGCAACGTCCACGAGCTTGTTCCGAAATGCATCACAAAGGAAGATATCCTTGCTTCCATCAACTACAACATGCACCTTGAGTACGGCATCGGCGTAAAGGATGATATCGACCACCTTGGAAACCGTCGTATCCGTGCAGTCGGAGAGCTCCTTCAGAACCAGTACCGTATCGGTCTCTCCAGAATGGAGCGCGTTGTACGTGAGAGAATGACAACACAGGACATCGACGGAATCACTCCGCAGTCCCTGATCAATATCAAACCGGTCACTGCAGCAGTGAAGGAGTTCTTCGGAAGCTCCCAGCTGTCCCAGTTCATGGACCAGAACAACCCGTTATCCGAGCTTACGCATAAGAGACGTCTCTCCGCGTTAGGACCGGGCGGTCTGTCCAGAGAGCGTGCAGGATTCGAGGTTCGAGATGTACACTACACCCACTACGGTCGTATGTGTCCGGTCGAGACTCCTGAGGGACCGAACATCGGTCTTATCAACTCCCTCGCAAGCTATGCGAAGGTAAACCAGTACGGCTTCGTTGAGGCTCCGTACCGTGTCGTAGACAAGAGCGATCCGGCTAACCCGCGTGTTACCGACGATGTTGTCTACATGACAGCTGACGAAGAGGATAACTACATCGTAGCACAGGCGAATGAGCCGCTCGATGAGGAAGGCCACTTCATCCACAACAACGTATCCGGTCGTTTCCGTGAGGAGACTTCCTCCTTCCAGAAGAAACAGATCGACCTCATGGACGTATCCCCGAGAATGGTATTCTCCGTTGCTACTTCCATGATCCCGTTCTTACAGAACGATGACGCGAACCGTGCCCTGATGGGATCCAACATGCAGCGTCAGGCTGTACCGCTGCTTTCCACAGAAGCTCCGGTTGTTGGTACCGGTATCGAAGGCAAGGCTGCCGTTGACTCCGGTGTCTGCGTAGTCGCTAAGAATGCCGGCGTTGTTGAACGCTCCGCTTCCAACGAGATCATCATCAAGAGAGATTCCGACGGAAACCGCGACGTTTACCGCCTGATCAAATTCTCACGAAGCAACCAGTCCAACAGCTACAACCAGAAGCCGATCGTTTACAAGGGCGACCATGTAGAGAAAGGCGAGGTTATCGCGGACGGACCGTCCACAAAGGATGGCGAGATCGCACTTGGTAAGAACCCGCTGATCGGATTCATGACCTGGGAAGGTTACAACTACGAGGATGCGGTCCTGTTAAGTGAAAAACTTGTTATGAACGATGTCTACACATCTGTTCATATTGAAGAATATGAATGCGAATCCCGTGATACCAAGTTAGGACCGGAAGAGATCACAAGAGATGTTCCGGGTGTCGGCGATGACGCATTGAAAGACTTGGATGAGCGCGGAATCATCCGCATCGGCGCTGAGGTCCGTGCCGGTGATATCTTAGTCGGAAAGGTAACTCCTAAGGGAGAGACCGAGCTGACAGCTGAAGAGAGACTTCTTCGTGCGATCTTCGGTGAGAAGGCAAGAGAAGTCCGCGACACATCCTTAAAAGTACCGCATGGCGCATACGGAACCATCATCGACGCAAAACTCTTCACAAGAGAGAATGGCGACGAGCTTGCTCCTGGCGTAAATGAGACAGTCCGCATCTACATCGCTCAGAAACGTAAGATTTCTGTTGGTGATAAGATGGCCGGCCGTCATGGTAACAAGGGTGTTGTCTCCCGTGTACTTCCGGTAGAGGATATGCCGTTCCTTCCGAACGGACGTCCGCTCGATATCGTATTAAACCCGTTAGGCGTGCCGTCCCGAATGAACATCGGACAGGTCCTTGAGATCCACTTAAGCCTTGCAGCAAAGGCACTTGGATTCAATGTTTCCACACCGGTATTCGATGGCGCAGACGAGAATGATATCCAGGATACACTGGAGCTTGCAAACGATTATGTAAACATGGAATGGGATGCATTCCAGGAGAAGTATAAAGAGATCCTTCGTCCGGAGGTTATGGAATATCTCGGTGAGCACCTTGATCACCGTGCTCTCTGGAAGGGCGTTCCGATCAGCCGTACCGGTAAGGTACAGCTCCGCGACGGACGTACAGGCGAATACTTCGATGGCCCGACTACGATCGGACACATGCACTACCTGAAACTGCATCACCTGGTTGACGATAAGATCCATGCACGTTCCACAGGCCCATACGCACTCGTTACACAGCAGCCGCTCGGTGGTAAAGCACAGTTCGGCGGACAGCGTTTCGGTGAGATGGAGGTTTGGGCTCTTGAGGCTTACGGCGCGGCTTACACACTTCAGGAGATCCTGACAGTGAAGTCCGATGACGTTGTTGGACGTGTAAAGACCTACGAGGCGATCATCAAGGGCGAGAACATTCCGGAGCCGGGTATTCCGGAGTCCTTCAAGGTACTCTTAAAAGAGTTACAGTCTCTCGGACTGGATGTAAGAGTGCTGCGTGACAATGGTGAGGAAGTCGATATGTCTGAGAACATCGACTACTCTGATACAAACTACGATCTTCGTTCCATCATCGAGGGAGACCGCCGCTACAACGATAAGGAAGACTTATCCGACTACGGATTCCAGAAGCAGGAATTCAAGGGCGACGAGCTTGTCAATGTGGAAGACGATGACTATACAAACGACGGTGCCAAAGACGACTATGTCGATGACGATTATACCGAGGATGACGACAAATAATTAGAAGGGAGTACCGCTCATGCCTGAGACAAATGAAACTTATCAGCCGATGACATTCGACGCGATCCGTATCGGACTTGCCTCTTCGGAAAAGATTCTGGAATGGTCCCATGGTGAGGTTAAAAAACCGGAGACCATCAACTACAGAACCTTAAAACCGGAGAAGGACGGTCTGTACTGCGAAAGAATCTTTGGACCGACCAAGGACTGGGAGTGCCATTGTGGTAAATACAAGAAAATCAGATATAAAGGTGTTATCTGTGACCGCTGCGGCGTTGAGGTAACGAAGTCCAGCGTGCGCCGTGAGCGTATCGGACATATCGCGCTTGCCGCTCCGGTATCCCATATCTGGTATTTTAAAGGTATCCCGAGCCGTATGGGTCTGATCCTGGACATCTCCCCGAGAGTCCTCGAGAAAGTTCTGTACTTTGCTTCCTATATCGTTCTGGATGCAGGAAATACCGGACTTCAGTTAAAGCAGGTCCTTTCCGAGAAAGAGTACCGCGATGCTGTTGAAAAGTACGGCTACGGCACATTCCGCGTAGGAATGGGTGCTGAGGCAGTCCAGGAACTTTTAAAGAATATCGATCTGGATAAAGACTCCGAAGAGCTGAGAAAAGCTCTTCAGGAGGCTTCCGGCCAGAAGAGAGCGAGAATCATCAAGCGCCTTGAGGTTGTTGATGCATTCCGCAGCTCCGGAAACAGACCGGAGTGGATGATCATGAACGTGATCCCGGTCATCCCGCCGGATATCCGCCCGATGGTACAGCTCGACGGCGGACGTTTCGCGACATCCGACTTAAACGACTTATACAGAAGAATCATCAACCGTAACAACCGTCTCGCAAGACTTCTCGAACTCGGCGCTCCGGACATCATCGTCCGCAACGAGAAGAGAATGCTCCAGGAGGCTGTTGATGCCCTGATCGATAACGGCAGACGCGGAAGACCGGTTACAGGACCGGGCAACCGTGCGTTAAAGTCCCTTTCTGACATGTTAAAAGGTAAGCAGGGACGTTTCCGTCAGAACCTTCTCGGTAAACGAGTTGACTATTCCGGACGTTCCGTTATCGTCGTTGGACCGGAACTTAAGATCTACCAGTGCGGTCTTCCGAAAGAGATGGCGATCGAGCTCTTCAAACCGTTCGTTATGAAGGAACTCGTTGCAAACGGAACTGCACACAACATCAAGAACGCGAAAAAGATGGTCGAGCGTCTTCAGACAGAGGTCTGGGATGTTCTCGAGGATGTAATCAAAGAGCATCCGGTTATGTTAAACCGTGCCCCTACTCTTCACCGTCTTGGTATTCAGGCGTTCGAGCCGATCCTTGTAGAAGGTAAGGCAATCAAGCTTCACCCGCTCGTTTGTACCGCATTCAACGCGGACTTCGATGGGGACCAGATGGCGGTTCACCTTCCGCTGACGATGGAAGCACAGGCAGAGTGCCGCTTCCTTCTTCTCTCCCCGAACAACCTGTTAAAACCGTCCGATGGTGGTCCGGTAGCAGTTCCTTCCCAGGATATGGTCCTCGGTATCTACTATCTGACACAGGAGCGACCGGGCGCAAAGGGCGAAGGCATGTTCTTCAAGAGCCCGAACGAAGCACTTCTTGCATATGAGAACGGAGCCGTTACTCTTCATGCGAGAATCAAAGTCCGTGTGACAAAGACACTTCCGGACGGAAGAACGATGACAGGCATCGTTGATACAACTGTAGGACGTATCCTCTTCAACGAGATCATCCCGCAGGACCTTGGATTTGTCGACAGAACGATCCCGGGCAACGAGTTAAAGCCGGAGATCGATTTCCTCGTAAAGAAGAAACAGTTAAAGCAGATCCTCGAGAAAGTCATCAATACACACGGAGCGATTCAGACAGCGATCACTCTGGACGATATCAAGGCGATCGGTTACAAGTACTCCACAAGAGCCGCTATGACCGTATCCATTTCCGATATGACTGTCCCGGCAACCAAGAAACAGCTCCTTGCGGACGCTGAGGCAACGGTTGACCGTATCGCAAAGAACTTCCGCCGTGGTCTTATCACAGAGGAAGAACGTTACAAAGAAGTTATCGATGTATGGAAAGCAACCGATGACCAGTTAACACATGACCTTCTGACAGGTCTTGATAAATACAACAACATCTTCATGATGGCGGACTCCGGAGCCCGTGGTTCTGATAAGCAGATCAAGCAGCTTGCTGGTATGCGAGGACTTATGGCGGATACAACCGGTCACACGATCGAACTCCCGATCAAGTCCAACTTCCGTGAAGGTCTTGACGTACTTGAGTACTTCATCTCCGCACATGGTGCGAGAAAAGGTATGTCCGATACCGCTCTTCGTACAGCCGACTCTGGTTACCTGACAAGACGTCTTGTTGATGTATCCCAGGATCTCATCATCCGTGAGACAGACTGCTGCGAAGGAAAAGGAACGATCCCGTACATGGAGATCGAAGGCTTTACAGACGGTAAAGAGACGATCGAGACTCTCCAGGAGAGATTAACAGGCAGATATATCGCTGAGACGATCACAGATCCGGATACCGGAGAAGTTGTTGTCAAGGCAAACCATATGTGTACACCGAAACGTGCCGCAGCCGTTATCAAGGTTCTTGAGAAGCTCGGCAGAAATACCGTTAAGATCCGTACAGTCCTGACATGTAAATGCCATATCGGTGTTTGCTCCAAGTGCTACGGCGCGAACATGGCGACAGGTCAGCCGGTACAGGTCGGCGAGGCTGTTGGTATCATTGCCGCACAGTCCATCGGTGAGCCGGGTACACAGTTAACCATGCGTACATTCCACTCCGGCGGTGTTGCCGGCGGCGATATCACACAGGGTCTTCCGCGTGTCGAGGAGCTTTTCGAGGCAAGACGCCCGAAGGGACTTGCGATCATTGCTGAATTTGGTGGTGTTGTCACAATTAAAGATACCAAGAAGAAACGTGAGATCATCGTTACTGATCCGGAGACCGGAAACTCCAAGACTTATCTGATCCCGTATGGTTCCAGAATCAAAGTTACGGACGGACAGGTTCTCGAGGCCGGTGACGTTCTCACAGAAGGTAGCATCAACCCGCACGACCTGTTAAAGGTTAAGGGCGTTCGTGCCGTACAGGATTACATGATCCGTGAGGTACAGCGTGTTTACCGTTTACAGGGTGTAGAGATCAACGATAAGCATATCGAGATGATCGTGCGTCAGATGTTAAAGAAGATCCGTATCGAGGAGAGCGGCGATTCCGACGTTCTTCCGGGCGTATCCATGGATGTTCTTGATTTCAACGAGATGAACGAGGAGCTCATCGCTGCAGGCAAACAGCCGGCAGAGGGCAAACAGGTCATGCTCGGTATCACAAAGGCATCCCTTGCAACCGATTCCTTCTTATCCGCTGCATCCTTCCAGGAGACCACAAAGGTTCTTACTGAGGCTGCGATCAACGGCAAAGTAGATCACCTGATCGGTCTGAAAGAGAATGTTATCATCGGTAAGCTCATCCCGGCTGGTACCGGTATGAAGCGTTACCGCAACATCAAGCTCAGCACCGGCGAGATCGAGGAGAAGAAGCCGGAGCCGGAAGTTCAGACTGCTGCTGAGCCGCAGGAGGAGACAGAAGCTCCGATTGAAGAGGCTGAGAAGATCATTCTCAACGAGGATGACACACAGGAAGTTGATGAATAATCGATTATAATGTGTAAAGCTTTATGAAAACAGGCGATCGTGCAGGTTTTCAGAACAGACAAGTTTATATTGTGGGGAAGCTCCTGGAAACAGGAACTTTCCCATAGGCTGATGCATATAAGAACAGCGAGGAGAACATGCGAGATCATGTTTTTCCTCGCTGTTTGAGTATACGGAAGGTTAGAGACAGGCAACTTTTACCAGGGGATATCTGGAAGGATTTCTTTCATTTGCGGATCTTATGATGGTTCGACCTGAATTTCAGGCTTATGTTTTATAGTCTGTATGCAAAGTGCAGACTGATTGGAGTGTTTTATATGATTACAATATTATCGAGCTTATTTATAAAAAACAGAGATCAGGTCGGAGACGGCAATGTGCGCCGCGCCTACGGAATGCTCTGCAGCATCGTCGGGATCGCACTCAACGTCTGCCTGTTTGCCGGCAAGTACCTGGCGGGAGTGATCAGCGGATCGATCGCCATCACGGCGGATGCGTTTAACAACCTGTCAGATGCAGGATCATCATTTATCTCCCTGGTGGGGTTCAAATTTTCCGGCATGAAGGCAGATGCGGACCATCCGTTCGGACACGGTAGGATCGAGTATGTGTCCGGCTTCGGCGTTTCCATGATCATCATCCTGATGGGATTCGAGCTCTTAAAGACATCGGTCGGGAAGATCTTTCATCCGGAATCGGTCGAGACAAGCACTCTGGCGGTCGGAATCCTCATTGTCTCTATCTGCGTGAAGGCATATATGTTCTTCTATAACCGTTCCGTGGGAACGAAGATCCAGTCGGAGACGATGAAGGCGACAGCGATGGACAGTATGAGTGACTCCATCGCGACAACGGCAGTCTTGGTCTCGATGGGGATCGCGTATGCGACGGGAGTCAACGTGGACGGATGGTGCGGATGTCTGGTTGCATGCTTTGTTCTCTACGCGGGATATGGCGCTGCGAAGGATACTTTAAATCCACTCCTCGGAGAGGCACCGTCAAAAGAATTTGTCGATGAGATCAAGTCCATCGTGCTCGCGCATCCGGAGATCCTTGGGATCCACGATCTTGTGGTACATGACTACGGCCCGGGAAGACGCATGATCTCCCTGCACGGGGAAGTATCCGGTGACAGCGATATTTTTGAGATCCACGATGTGATCGACAGGATCGAGAAAGAATTAAAGAGAAAACTCGGCTGTGAAGCTGTGATCCATATGGACCCAATCGTTGTCAATGACGAGAAGATTAACGAGACGAAAAAAGAGGTCGTGGAGATGATCCGGGAAAATTTCCCGGGTGTCACGATCCACGATTTCCGGATGGTGCAGGGACCAACCCACACGAATCTGATCTTCGACGCAGCCGTTCCGTTCCAATATGGAAAGACAAACGAGGAAGTAAAGAAAGGGATCGCGAAGCTGATCACAGAGAAGTGGAGCAACTATTATGCGGTGATCCAGGCAGAGCAGTCGTATACGGAATAGGAAAGAAATGATAACAGAATCCTGAAGAATTACGGAAAAAATATAAATCCGACATACAAATGAATTGCGAAAGAGAGCGGAACCTGTTATATTGTCAATAGATGCTGCCTGAAGATACAGGCGAAAAAGGTCCTGCGCCGGAAAGGCGTCCGGACGGTAAAAACAAGGAGGTCTCTCTTATGAAAAAGTGGAAAATGGTCCTGACAGCTGTGATGCCGCTTGCAATGGCACTCTCGTTCCCTGCATTTGCGGGTGAGTGGCAGGAAGACATGAACGGCTGGAAATACCAGAATGATGACGGTTCCTACTGTAGAAACGGCTGGTACTGGCTGGATGGTGATCATGACGGCTGGGCACAGTGCTATTATTTCGGAAATACCGGATATGCGATGACTGATTACGGTCGTGCGGACGGTTATGAGATCGACAAGAATGGCGCGTGGAGCGTAAACAGTGTAACCCAGGTGAAGTCGGTTCCGACTGATGTGGAAGAGAATGATCCGGAGGCCATGGAAGTTTACGAGGAAGCGCAGCAGTTAAATGAAACGCTCAAGAGCGAAAATATCGATGTGAACTACCGGATTACAACATCTTATCTTGATGAAACTCTGGATATGACTATGGACATGAACATCAAGATGAGGGAGACGGAAGACGGAAACATCGAATTCCTCTGCGACGGAACATCCAATACACTGGGAACAGAGGTGCCGATCGAGATGTTCTATACGGGCGGCAACATGTATGTGGACATGATGGGAATTAAATATAAGCAGCCGATGTCTTTGGAAGATGCTGCAAAGCAGGCGACCCAGCTCGATATGAACCTGGGTACAGATGTGATCAAAGGTCTAAGAATGTATCAGAACGGCGATACAAAGAAACTTGCCTACAACATCAACGAAGATAAGATCAATGAAGTGATCCAGGCGATCACCGGTGCGACAGCAGAGACATATGCGACTCTCGGTGTTGGCATGGACATGAAGGTCAACGAGGCAAACGGCGAGATGACGATCAACAAAGATGGCTACTACGAGAACATGAAGATCTTCATGGATGTTATAATGAACATTACAGATATGGAGACATCTGAGGTCGATGTGATGAACTACAAGATCGACATGAACATGGACTGCAAGAATCCGGGTAAGGAAGTTCTCTTTGAACTCCCGTCCACAGACGGATTTGAGGAGCTGAATCTTCTGGATCTGACAGGTGAGGAGCAGGAGTAAAAACGGTACATCAGTCTGGGCTCTGCGGATAGACGGCAGACGGGACAAACCTGCAATAAATACAAATGAAGAGTGAATGCCGGAAATAATGCCGGAGAAAACGGGCGCTGCCTTTGAATCCTTATGGATCCAGGCAGCGCCTGTTTATATACGGTGCGCCGGGGGCAGATGGATTCACACAATGGATTCACACAACATGAGAGAACTTTAAGAGAGCTGCCGGTATAAAATATGAAATATTCGGACAGATTTTACAGGATCTCATATATTGATAAAAAGGGACAACAGAGGGAATGTATGGCTTCGGTCAGTTTATGCATGATCGTCCGCAATGAAGAACAGGTCCTTGGAAGATGCCTTTCCTGTGTGAAAGATTTTGCGGATGAGATCATCATTGTCGATACCGGTTCAAACGACAAAACAAAGGAAATCGCGTCATTGTTTACGGATCAGATCTATGATTTTCCCTGGATCGATGATTTTGCGGCGGCGAGGAATTTTGCGTTTCAGAAAGGAACGGGAGACTATCTTTTCTGGCTGGATGCGGATGATGTGATCACGGAAGAAGAGCAAAAGAAACTGATGAAACTAAAAATGCGTCTGGATCAGGAGAAACCGGACGTGGTGATGATGAAATATGCGGTTGGATATGACGGAAGCGGAAGTCCGTCATTTTTCTTTTATCGGGAACGTCTTCTGAGAAGATGCGAAAGAGCGGTATGGAAAGGGCGGATCCATGAGGTGATCGAACCGTTTGGAAAGACAGTGCGGGAAGATATTCTGATCGAACATCGGAAGATCGGGACGGGAGATCCAGACCGCAATCTCAGGATCTTTGAAAAGATGATACGGGAGAAGGGAAAAATCGCGGGCCTGACTGCGCGTGAACACTATTACTATGGAAAGGAACTGTATTACCATAAACGATATAAAGAGGCGGCCGGTGTGTTTTTGACTTATCTGGAAAGGTCTGACGGCTGGCACATCGACCGGATAGATGCGTGCAGGCACGGGGCATTTTGCATGTATCAGCTGGGAAAGCGGGATGAGGCACTTTTTTTTCTGCTCATGGGTCTGCGGGAAGGAATTCCGGGACCGGAACTCTGCTGTGATCTTGGATGGTGGTTCTTTTCCGGAAAGCGGTATGCGGATGCGGAATTCTGGTACCGCCAGGCACTGAAAACGGGAAGATTGGCCGGGGAGGAAGGATTTATCATGCCGGAATACCGCGGGTATATTCCGTATCTCCAGCTTTGCGTATGCCTTGACCGGATGGGAGAGAGAAAAAAAGCGTGCTGGTATAACGAGCTGGCGGAACGATGCCATCCGGGAACGGAAGCGTGCAGAAAGAACCGGGAATATTTTGCACGGATCGGAATGAGAAAATAAAAATGCTGCGGCAGGATCAAGGCCGCGGATGGAGCGATAAAGAGAGCAGGAACGAATATGGACGGGCAGCATAAAGTATAGTAAACGGATATCCGGTTACGGAATATTCGTGAAAAATAAGGAGAAGGAGATTCAGATATGAGAAATATGGATTATGATCCTTATCGTGATGCCGGCTGTATAGGGGAGCGAAATCGCTGTGAAAATGGATGCCAGGGCGCGGGATGCGGCGGAAACTGCGGACGGCCGGGTGGAAACTGCTGCTGCAGAGGTCCGATGGGGCCGAGAGGTCCGCAGGGATGCCCGGGGCCAATGGGACCAGCAGGGCCGATGGGGCCGATAGGGCCACAGGGACCGACCGGTCCGCAGGGATTTCCTGGATATGACGGTGCGCAGGGGCCGATTGGTCCGACAGGGGCGCAGGGCCCGGTGGGAGCGACAGGAGCGCAAGGTCCGGTAGGAGTGACTGGTCCAACCGGAGCAACCGGAGCAGTAGGCCCGGCAGGCCCAGCTGGAGAGGCAGGAGCGCAGGGTCCAACAGGAGCAACCGGAGCAGCAGGTCCGGCTGGAGCGACAGGAGCGCAGGGTCCAACAGGAGCAACCGGAGCAGCAGGTCCGGCAGGTCCGGCTGGAGCGACAGGAGCGCAGGGGCCGGCGGGAGCGACGGGTCCGACAGGCCCGGCCGGAGAGGCAGGAGCGCAGGGCCCGGTGGGAGCAACAGGAGCAACCGGAGCAGTAGGCCCGGCGGGTCCGGCTGGAGCGACAGGAGCGCAGGGTCCGGCGGGAGCGACCGGTCCAACAGGGGCAACCGGAGCGGTAGGCCCGACAGGACCGACTGGAGCAACCGGCCCGGCAGGCCCAACGGGAGCAACTGGTCCAACAGGCCCGGCAGGAACTGTGACAGCGGCAGCTCCGGTCGCGGACGCGACGAGCACGGAAGATGTGGTAGCTCAGCTGAATGCCCTGATGGCAAGCCTTCGGACTGCAGGTCTTCTGGCAGTCGATGATTGAGAATGCCCGGAGAGGAGATCCACAGCCACAGCCGGATCTCCTCTCCGGTTCTTGCATGGAAGAACTACATATGATAAAATGCAGTAGGAGACAGCAGGTGAACATGCGTGCTTCATGACAGCAGAAAACTGCGCAGCACGTTATGACAGAATTTCAGGAGGCAGAAATGAGTGAAAAGATACAGTACGGGATCGATCCGGACGAATATGTAAAAAATAATCCCTTTATGGAATATACGAATATGAAGATCGAAAAGATCTCACCGGAGTGCAGCGAGATCAGCATGAAGATCACACATGGCGTCACAAACCTGATGGGAATGGTACATGGCGGAATGCTCTACGCACTCGCAGATGTGGTCACGGGACTGACGGCGAGAGCAGATGGAAAGAAGTATGTGACTCAGAGCGCACATGTGAATTTTATCCGGAACGTATCGGAGGGGACTGTCCATGCGAAGGGGATCCTGGTCCGCCGTGGCCGTACGATCACGATCGTGCGGAGTGAGGTGACAGATGAGAAAGGAAATCTCCTTGCAGATGTGACGGTGGACATGTTCTGCCTGGGAGAAAAATAATAGTAAGAAAATACTGTGAACGGCAGCATGGTACTGGACCATGGATGCGGTACCTGACAACACAGGCGCATGCCCGGGATGTGCGGCTGTGGAATGGGGCAGGAAACGGATGATCCCGAGAGATAAAAATGATGGAAAATCCGCTTGGAAAACAGACAAAAACAGCAAAAATCACAAAGGTTAAAAATGAGACAACTCATCCAGGCGTGTCATGGCCGGAAAATGCCGTATTTTCAAAGAAAATTTAAGGTTTCACCTTGACATGCGGAAAATCTCTGTATATAATAATGGGGCGTGCATCGGGTACGTCCCGTTTTTTGTGCGCATAAAGGCTGAAAGCAGCAACCAACAGTCAATATCACAGGAGGTGAAAAGAATGCCAACATTTAACCAGTTAGTAAGAAAAGGTAGAGAGACTGCTGTAAAGAAATCTACAGCTCCGGCACTCCAGAAAGGATACAATTCCCTTCATAAGAAAGCCACAGATACATCTGCTCCGCAGAAGAGAGGTGTATGCACAGCTGTTAAGACTGCAACTCCTAAGAAGCCGAACTCCGCTCTTAGAAAGATTGCCAGAGTACGTCTTTCCAACGGTATTGAAGTAACAAGCTATATCCCGGGTGAGGGACATAACCTTCAGGAGCACTCCGTTGTTCTGATCCGTGGTGGTCGTGTTAAGGACCTTCCGGGTACCAGATACCACATCATCAGAGGTA
>ERZ832973.1679-NODE-1679-length-15555-cov-10.662903_pt1 | contig 15555 bp, 12 predicted proteins | sample MGYA00519950_ERZ832973 | MGnify/ENA primary metagenome ERZ832973 (study PRJEB31850, sample SAMEA3708734) | human gut metagenome | biome: human gut; feature: human-associated habitat; material: faeces | place: China | collected 2014 ... | reverse complement strand
CTTGGCGACTGTCGCGATAACAAGGGGAAACTCGCGAAGCGTGTTTTTACTTGTTCATAAGATACCAGGGCCAAATGATCAGAGATCTGATACGGATTTACCCGCATGAGGATGTTTGATCCCGGGCCCCATAGAGGGCAAATTGAGAGCCTGGTGGCTGATCGTCGCCAGGTTCTTTTTGCTTTATAACTGCTTCAGAAATAACATAGCAATCATAAGGAGGACACATCATGAGCAGTATCACAGAGTCAGCAAAGGCTTTGATGCCTAAATTATCTGAGATCAGAAGAGATTTTCATATGCATCCGGAGGTTTCCCAGCATGAGGAGAGAACCGGAAAGAAGGTTGCTGAGTATCTGAAAGCGATGGGATGCGACGAGGTTCATGAGAATGTCGGCGGATACGGCGTAGTCGGTGTGATCAAAGGAAAGAAACCTGGCAAGGTCGTAGCACTCCGCGCAGATATGGACGCGCTGCAGATCCAGGAGATGAATGAGGTTCTGTATAAGTCCCAGAATGACGGTGTGATGCATGCCTGCGGACATGATAACCATATGACGGGACTCCTCGGTGCTGCGATGCTTCTCTGCGAGAGAAGAGATGAGATCGCCGGAACCGTAAAGCTGATCTTCCAGCCGGCAGAGGAGATGTCTCCGGTCGGAGGTTCCAGAGGAATGCTTCATTCCGGATATATGGACGATGTGGAAGCTGTATTCGGACTTCATGTATGGCCGGATCTCCCGCACGGAAAGATCGGCGTGAAGGCAGGTCCGTTAATGGCTGCGACCGATCACTTCACGATCAATATCCACGGTAAGACTGCTCACGGCGCAAAACCGAATCAGGGAATCGATGCAGTCGTTCTCGGCTCTCAGTTCGTTATGGCTGCCCAGACGATCGTCAGCAGAAAAGTGGATCCGCTTGACAATGCAGTTGTTACGTTTGGTATTTTCAATGCCGGAACCAGATACAACATTATCGCCGGCGACTGCACACTCGACGGAACAGTCCGCACATTAAATGAGGACACACGCGCGATGATCGAGGATTCCATGAGAAAGACTCTCGATGGTCTCTGCCTGCAGTCCGGTGCGACAGCTGAGATCAACTATGGTCACGGCTATCCGGCACTCGTAAACCACGAGGAGGACGCAGAACTGATCCGAAATACAGCGATCGAACTCTTCGGCAAGGATGATGTTGTGGACGTAAAACTCCCGGCAATGCCTGCAGAGGACTTCTCCTTCTATCTGAAAGAGAAGAAAGGTGCATTCGTATGGCTTGGTACCGCAAAACCGGAGCAGGATCCGGTATGGCCGTTACATAACAGCCGTTTTGATGTCGATGAGGATATTCTCTGGAGAGGTTCTTCCCTTCTGGCACAGACTGCGATCGATTATTTAAATAAATAATGGATTATTTTGGGGCGGCGGTCGGAGCAAAATCTGACTGCGGCCCCTTTGTGCGCATAAGGATGTGTACTTGCACGATGTTTGAGATTATCGCAGGTGACCGCGTGGGATGCCCGGATGTGCCAGGGCATATCCTTTGTTACTTTTCATGGGTAGGAATTTTCTGAACTGAAAATTCCGTATGATACCGTTGTGGTCGCGGATTTTGCCGATTCGGAATGCGAAGCATCGGCAAAATCCTGTTACAGTACGCGGGCATGGAGTGCCCGTGTACTGTGCGCTGTTTTTAAGAATTCGTAAGGGAAAATGAATGGATTCCGGGGAAGATCTGCGGTAGGATATAGAAAACGGAACGATCCGGAAAACGCGGATCCCGATCTGCGTCGGCGTTCCGGCGGATAACGACGAATAAAACAGGATTTGGAGAAGAAAAGTATGAGAAAGTATGGATTATATCTTTTGATCGCGGTTGGTCTTCTTGCGGGCTGCCAGAAAAAATATACGGCGATGGATACGACGACTGCACAGACTTCTGCGGAAGAGACAAAGACAACAGAAAGTGCAAAAGTGACGGTATCGGAAGAATCAAAAACATCCGGTGAGACAGATGCAAAGGAGCCGGAAAGCACAGGAAAGCTGGATCCGATCCCGATCGCGGTGACAGGCGAGTACGATGGGGAGTGGGACGACAGCCAGACTCCGATCATCACGTCCCGGTGTGACAGGGTCTTTGTCCAGGGAGACGGATATGAGGCGTTAAAGAGTGCACTCTCGGCAAAAAATGATGAGATGGCGGCTGCGCACAAAAAGGAATACGAGGAGTATAAAGTGGAAGCGATAGACATGCGGAAAGAGTTTACAGACGCAAAGTTCACGTATGCCTGCAATTATGAATTCCAGCCGATCCGTTTTGACGGGGCGGTTGCCAGCATGTCCTGGCTGAAGTATTATGATATGGGCGGTGCGCATCCGACCGCCTACAACGATTATTACAATTTTGATACACAGACCGGAAAACAGCTGGAGCTTTCTGATATGGTGAAAGATATGGACGGATTCCGGAGCTATGTAAAGGAAGAACTTGCGGGACGCGCGGCGGACGGAGAGCTGTTCGATGGCTATGAAGATACGGTGGACACGCTGTTTGATGGAACGAACGCAGATTCCAGCCTGGAGTGGGCCATCACGGAAAATGGGGTGAGCGTTTACTTTGCTCCATACGAGATCGGACCGTATGCGGCGGGCGAGATCGAGATCGCTGTCCCGTTTAAGGACCATGAGTTGATGTTTGAGGAAGCCTACATGGGTGCTTCCACGGATGGATGGGCAAAAAAAGTGGATCCGTGGGATACCGTGACTTATCGTTCAGGGGATGTGGACGCAAGCGTCTGCTATACATATGAAGAGCCGGAGACGGAAGATGACTTTACAAGAAAACTCACGATCGAGCGGGAACAGAACGGGAAAAAGGATACGTTTACCGAAGATGTTTACGGAAAGATCGGGGATACCTGGCTTGTCATGACGGATGACGGACGTTCCTATCTCTACATGGAGCTTTCCAGTGAAAATGACTGGAAGACCATGGAGGTGTATGATCTGAACGGTGAGAAGGTGGCGAAAGCCGGCAGTTCCACAGACAGCGTAAACGGCGCGCCGATCCAGACTCCGGATGCTTTTTATCTCACAAGACGGATCGATGCGCTCGGAACATACAGTGCGTACCGGAAATTCCATGTGGGAGCGGACGGTATGCCGGAGGCGGACGGAAATGTGTATACAAAGATCCGCACTGCCGATTCCCATGAAGACGAAATGCCGCTCGTATCGACGAGAGCGCTGCCGGTAACACTTTTCGGAGCTGACGGAAGCGAGACGGAGGCAACTATGCCGGTCGGGACTAAATTCTATGTGAGAGCGACGGATGAAGAGACGTTTGTGGACATGGAACTGGAAGACGGAAGAAAATGCCGGATCGCGGTCAGACAGTCCGGCGATGGCTGGGGATTCCTGATCGATGGTGTCTCCGAGGAGGAGTGCTTCGAGTTTGTTCCGTATGCGGGATGATGATTTGCTTGACAAACCATATCCTCATGCTAAAATGGACTTATACAGAGCTGGCGCCCGCATGCGCGGAGACGGCAGCAGAACATGATTATGAGAGATAACAGGAGGGGGAACCAATGAAATTTTTCATTGACACAGCCAATGTGGAGGAGATCCGTAAAGCAAACGATATGGGAGTGATCTGCGGAGTTACGACAAATCCGTCCCTGATCGCAAAAGAGGGAAAAGATTATGTTGAGACCCTGAAAGAGATCGCGTCGATCGTAGACGGACCGATCAGCGGCGAGGTAAAGGCAACGACAACGGACGCGGAAGGAATGATCGCAGAGGGACGTGAGATCGCGAAGATCCATCCGAATATGGTCGTAAAGATCCCGATGACCGTTGAGGGATTAAAAGCAACAAAGGTCCTTGCATCGGAAGGAATCAAAGTAAATGTTACCCTGATCTTTTCTGCAAACCAGGCACTTCTCGCAGCGAGAGCAGGTGCAGCTTATGTATCTCCGTTCGTAGGCCGTCTTGATGATATCTCCCAGCCGGGTATCGACCTCATCGAAACTGTTGCCGAGATCTTCGCACTTCATGATATCGAGACAGAGATCATCGCAGCAAGTGTCCGCCACACAATGCATGTGACAGAGTGTGCACTTGCAGGCGCTGATATCGCGACGGTTCCGTACAAAGTGATCGAGCAGATGACACATCACCCGCTGACAGATCAGGGAATCGAGAAATTCCGCAAAGACTATGAAGCAGTTTTCGGCAAATAAGAAAAATTCATGAGGACGCCTTCGGGCGTCCTTTTTTTGCGCGCTTTTTTGTGATAAAGAGGTAGAGGGAAGAACAGTAAAGACACAGAAAAGCAGATTTTGAATGATAAGAGAGAGCAGGACATTGGGAGATGTGTACTGTGTTAACCGGTAAAAGCTTTACCGGATCATAAAACAGATCAGAATAGTTTATAAAAACAAAAAAGAACAAAGAATACATATAATATAGACAATCTAAAAAGAAAGGTGATAAAGAAAACATGGAAACACCAGAAACAAAGAAAAATAAGGCGGCATCCGCCGTCATCCAGACCGCGATCATCCTGTTCTGCCTCACGGTCTATGCCGCAGGAGTCGTTCTCTTCATCCTTCCGTCGGGCATGATCGCGGCGGGGGCCACGGGCCTGGGACTTTTTGCGGAACACTACTTCGGGATCCCGCTCTCCGGCTTTGTGGCGATCTTTAATATCGCCATGTTCGGACTCGGATGGCTGGAACTCGGAAAGAAATTTGCGGCGACAACACTGATCGCGACTTTTTATTATCCATTTATCCTGAACAGGTTAAGCGCGCTGGCGGGAAACTTCGTTTTCACAAAAGATCCCATGCTCTGCGCGATCTTTGCAGGAGTGATGATCGGATTTTCGTTGGGGATCGTGATCCGCTCCGGAGCATCCACCGGCGGTATGGACATTCCGCCGCTCGTGCTCCAGAAGCGGCTTAAGATCCCGGTTTCCGTGTCCATGTACGCGTTCGACGTGGCGATCTTACTGTCCCAGCTTCTTTTCCGTGACCGGGAAAAGATCCTTTACGGGATCATCATGGTCATGATCTACACGGTGATCCTCGACAAGATGCTCATGATGGGCAAAAAGCAGGTGCAGGCGAAGATCATCAGTGAAAAATATGAGGCGATCAATCTTGCAGTACAGCAGCAGCTTGACCGCGGGACGACCCTGTTCAAGGTCGAGGGCGGTCATCTGAGAAAGCCGTCCATGGCTGTTGTTACCGTTGTTTCCGGACGGGAGCTCCAGAAATTGAACCGGATCGTCATGGATATCGATCAGGAAGCATTCATGGTGGTCCATCAGGTCGGAGAAGTCCGTGGGCGGGGCTTTACGGAGATGAAACGTCATCTGGAAGCAGGAGGTTTAAAAAATTAACTGCATCACGAGACAGGCATTAGAAAAAAAGTTTCTTAAATTTTTCTGACGAAAAGGGATAAAAATGTTGCTAAAGCGGGGAAAAACTCCTTGAATTTTGCATCAAATCCGTTTATTATTACACTAGGCAGAAATTTGATTTTCGTCAATTTAAGGAATAATGGAGGAAAGCAAAATGACAAAAACGTCGGCAATCAACAGAATTCATGATTTGCTTGATGACAACAGCTTTGTTGAAGTTGGTGCTTATATTACTGCCAGAAGCACTGATTACAACATGCAGTCTCAGGAAACCCCTGCAGATGGTGTTGTTACCGGTTATGGTACGATCAATGGTGCTCTCGTCTATGTGTACAGCCAGGACGCGTCTGTAATGGGCGGATCCATCGGCGAAATGCACGCAAAGAAGATCGAGAAGCTCTATAGTATGGCCATGAAAATGGGCGCACCCATTGTTGCCTTGGTAGACTGTGCAGGATTCAGACTCCAGGAAAGCATGGATGCCTTGGACGGCTTCGGCAAACTTTATGTCTGCCAGGCAATGGCATCCGGTGTGATCCCGCAGATCCAGGCTGTGTTTGGAAACTGCGGCGGTGGAATGGCTGTGGCATCTGAAATGGCTGATTTTACATTTATGGAACAGGAAGCAAAAATGTTTGTGAATGCTCCGTTTGTAATCGCTGAGAACGATGCTGACAATTCCAGCGCTGAGTACCAGGCAAAAGAGACAGGAAACGTATGCGCGACTGGCTCCGAGAAAGAAATTTTCACCGAGATCAGAAACCTTGTTTCCATCCTTCCGGCTAACAACGAGGATGACATGTCTTACAGCGAATGTGAGGATGACTTAAACAGAATCTGCACAGATATAGAGAACTGCGCAGGCGATACATCCATCGCACTGTCCATGATCTCTGATGACAGCTTCTACATGGAAATGAAGAAGGACTACGCACCGGAGATGGTAACGGCATTTATCCGCTTAAACGGAGCTACCGTTGGCTGTGTTGCAAATCGCAGCGAAGTTTATACAGACGGCGAGAAGACTGCTACTTATGACGCAGCCCTTACCGCAGCAGGCTGTGAGAAAGCAGCAGCATTTGTAAACTTCTGCAACGCTTTCGAGATCCCGGTACTTACACTCGTCAATGTAGATGGTTACAAGAACTGCAAATGCAACGAGAAGAAGATCGCGAAGGCGGCAGCACGCCTGACCTACGCGTTCGCAAACGCTGACGTTCCGAAGGTAACTGTCGTTGTCGGCAAGGCAAACGGAACAGCAGGTCTTACCATGAACAGCAAGTCCATCGGTTCTGACATTGTATACGCATGGAAGAACGCGAAGATCGGCGTTATGGAAGCAGCACCGGCTGTGAAGATCATGTATGCTGACGAGATCGCAAAGGCTGACAATGCGGCAGCCCTGATCAATGAAAAAGCAGCACAGTATAATGAGATGCAGGCAAGTGCACTTGCGGCAGCAAAGAGAGGATATGTAGACGATATCATCGAGGCTTCCGAGACAAGACAGCGTGTAGTTGCTGCATTTGAGATGCTGTTCACAAAAAGAGAGGATCGTCCGTCCAAAAAGCACGGAACGATCTAATATGAGGTGGCTGAAATATGAAACAGAGAATTAGAAGAATCTGGCTTGCACTCTGCATGGCAGTTTGCCTCTTCACGCTTGCAGGATGCTCTGCAGCTGCTGACACCGCTGAAACAATCGATCCACAGATCGAAATGGCGATGCAGTCCGGCTCCCAGCAGTACCTGGATCTGTTCAACCAGATGGATGACGCTTCCGTCGAACAGGCCCTTGCAACAAGCGTAAAGAACAAAGATACTGTTATGGAGAATGCGTTAAAATCCTGGGATTCCATTAAGGATGACCTTGGCGCGTTCGTTTCCAGCGAGACAGCAGTCGTTACAAAAGGTGATGACGGCTATATCGCAAGAATGAACACCGTTTACGAGAAGAGAGCGATGGAATTCACTCTGATCGCGGACGAAGATCTCAGCAAAGTTGAGACAATTTCCTTCTCCCCGGTTTACACAACAGGCGAGAAGATGGCGAAAGCCGGAATGAATACCTTAATGGGTATGGGCGTTGTATTCGTAGTCCTGATCTTCATCAGCTGGCTGATCAGCATGTTCAAATACATCAGCGTATTTGAGGCAAAGATGAAAGCAAAGAAGAGTGCGGCAGCGGCAGCACCGGCTCCGGCGGCAGCACCGGCTGAGGAGGAGAACCTTACCGATGATACAGAACTCGTTTCCGTAATCACAGCAGCAATCGCAGCTTACGAGGGAAAAGAGACTGTTGACAACGGACTTGTAGTCCGCTCCATCAAACGTGTTTCTAACAGAAACTGGAATTAATATTATCAGGAGGAAATCACAATGAAAAATTATACAATCACAGTAAACGGTAATGTATATGAAGTAACAGTAGAAGAGGGCTTCACAGGCGCAGCTTCCGCACCGAAGGCAGCAGCACCGGCTCCGAAGGCAGCACCGGCAGCAGCACCGAAGGCAGCTCCGGCACCGGCAGCAGCTCCGGCAGCTCCGGCTGGCGCAGCAGGCGCAGTAGCAGTTACAGCTCCGATGCCGGGTAAGATCCTTGGCGTTAAGGCATCTGCAGGTCAGGCTGTTAAGAGAGGTCAGGTTCTCCTGATCCTTGAAGCTATGAAGATGGAGAACGAGATCGTTGCTCCGCAGGACGGCACTGTTGCAACAATCAACGTTGCTGTTGGTGATTCCGTAGAGCCGGGTGCTACACTCGCTACATTAAACTAATTTTCTGCTGACTGCAGATTCCACATGGAGGGATTAACATGGAATACATTCAAAATACACTTTTGAATCTTCTTCAGCAGACAGCATTCCTGAACTTAAGCGTAGGAAACCTGATCATGATCTTAGTTGCGTGTATCTTCCTTTACCTTGCAATCGGTAAAGGGTTCGAGCCGCTTCTTCTTGTGCCGATTTCCTTTGGTATGCTGCTCGTAAATATCTATCCGGATATTATGCTGAGCATTGAAGATTCTTCCAACGGTGTTGGAGGACTTCTTCACTACTTCTATTTACTGGACGAGTGGAGTATTCTCCCGTCCCTGATCTTCATGGGTGTCGGCGCTATGACAGACTTCGGTCCGCTCATCGCTAACCCGAAGAGCTTCCTTTTAGGCGCTGCCGCTCAGTTCGGTATCTACGCCGCTTACTTTATGGCTATTTTCATGGGCTTCAACGACAAGGCAGCAGCTGCGATCTCCATCATCGGTGGTGCAGACGGCCCGACTTCCATCTTCCTTGCTGGTAATCTTGGACAGACAGAGTTCATGGGACCGATCGCTGTAGCAGCTTACTCCTACATGGCGCTCGTTCCGATCATCCAGCCGCCGATCATGAAACTCTTAACAACAGAAGAAGAGAGAAAGATCAAGATGGAACAGCTTCGTCCGGTATCCAAACTTGAGAAGATCCTCTTCCCGGTTATCGTTACAATCGTTGTTTGTATGATCCTTCCGACAACTGCACCGCTCGTTGGTATGCTTATGGTTGGTAACCTCTTCCGTGAGTCTGGCGTTGTTAAACAGTTACAGGAGACAGCTTCCAACGCTCTTATGTACATCGTTGTAATCGTTCTCGGTCTTTCCGTTGGCGCTACAACAAGTGCTGAGAGATTCTTAAAAGTTACAACTATCAAGATCGTTATCCTTGGACTTATCGCGTTCGCGTTCGGTACAGCAGCCGGCGTTATCTTTGGTAAGCTCATGTGCAAGGTAACTGGTGGTAAGGTTAATCCGTTAATCGGTTCTGCCGGAGTATCCGCAGTTCCGATGGCAGCCCGTGTATCCCAGAGGGTTGGTTCTGAGGCAGATCCGACAAACTTCCTTCTGATGCACGCAATGGGACCGAACGTAGCCGGCGTTATCGGTACAGCAGTTGCTGCCGGTACCTTCATGGCTATCTTCGGAGTTTAATTGAAACCGAAACTTTTGATATAGGGGAGGTCTGCTCAGGCAGATCTCCCGGTAGGAGGATAATAAAATGGCAGAAGTTCAGAAAAAGCCGGTTAAGATCGTTGAGACCGTTCTTCGTGATGCGCATCAGTCTCTCCTTGCAACAAGAATGACGACTGAGCAGATGCTTCCGATCGTTGACAAAATGGATAAAGTTGGCTACCACGCAGTAGAATGCTGGGGCGGCGCTACTTTTGATGCCTGCCTGCGTTTCCTGAAAGAAGATCCGTGGGAGAGACTCAGAAAGCTGAGAGCTGGTTTTAAGAACACAAAGCTCCAGATGCTGTTTCGTGGTCAGAACATCCTTGGATACAATCATTACGCGGACGATGTGGTTGAGTACTTCGTACAGAAATCCATCGCAAACGGAATTGATATTATCCGTATTTTCGACTGCCTGAATGATATCAGAAACCTTGAGACTGCCGTTAAGGCGACAAAGAAGGAAGGCGGACATGCCCAGATCGCCCTTTGCTACACATTAGGCGATGCGTATACACTTGATTACTGGAAGAATATCGCTTCCGAGATCGAGAGCATGGGCGCTGACTCCCTCTGCATCAAGGATATGGCTGGTCTTTTAACTCCGTATGCGGCTTCCGAGCTCGTTACGGCATTAAAGCAGGGCACTAAACTGCCGATCGACCTGCACACGCACTATACCTCCGGTGTTGCTTCCATGACATACTTAAAGGCTGTGGAAGCAGGCTGTGATATCATTGACTGTGCAATGTCTCCGCTGGCTCTCGGTACATCCCAGCCGGCAACAGAAGTTATGGTCGAGACATTCCGCGGAACCAAGTATGATACTGGTTACGACCAGAATCTGCTTGCAGAGATCACCGATTACTTCACTCCGATCCGTGAGGAAGCTTTAAAGAGCGGACTCCTGAATCCGAAGGTTCTCGGTGTCAACATCAAGACTCTCCAGTACCAGGTACCGGGCGGAATGCTTTCCAACCTTGTTTCCCAGTTAAAGGAAGCAGGACAGGAAGACAAGTACCGCGCAGTGCTTGAGGAAATCCCGAGAGTAAGAAAAGATTTCGGCGAACCGCCGCTTGTAACTCCGTCCTCCCAGATCGTTGGTACACAGGCTGTTATGAACGTTCTTTCCGGCGAGAGATACAAAATGGTTCCGAAGGAATCCAAGAAGATCATGATGGGCGAATTTGGTAAGACGGTGAAACCGTTCAACAAAGAAGTCCAGAAGAAGATCATCGGTGACGCGACTCCGATCACCTGTCGTCCAGCAGATCTGATCCCGCCGCAGTTACCGAAATTCGAGAAGGAGTGCGCACAGTGGAAGCAGCAGGATGAGGATGTTTTATCCTACGCTCTGTTCCCGGCTGTAGCGAAAGACTTCTTCGAGTACCGCGAAGCACAGCAGACGAAGGTTGACCAGAAGACTGCTGACAAAGCGAATAAAGCTTATCCGGTATAATTTTGCAGTAAATCTGAATATCAATTGACGAAAAAAGTGAGTCCGGCATTTCCGAGAGGAGGTGCCGGATTTTTTTAACAGGAAATTCCGATGGAACTTCCTGTTAAAAAAAGGCACTGCGTGCCTAAGATGCACACTCGCGCGAAGATGAAGATTGTCGCAAGCGACCGCGTGAGGCGCACGAATGTGCCGAGGCACATTCTATTTAACCAAACTTTTACAAAACCCTTAAGAAAATGCGGCAATATTTGGAATTTGTGTGAAGTTTTCCCTGCGCGGTTGACAGAAAAGTGTCTTTGTCATTATAATGGGTATGATGTCGGTTTTATGCAAAAAATCACGAAACCGGCAGTGGGAGAGAAGAAAAACATGACAAAAAAACAAAAAAGAATTCTGGCGCTGATGCTGGGAGCGGTCCTTTTGGGGGACTGCGCGGCTCGGACCGGAACGATGATATCCGGACTGTCTCTGGCGTATGCTGCGACAGGTTCAGCGACGGTAAATGCGACTACCCTGAATGTGAGAAGCACACCGGGGACGACGGGATCCGTCGTAAAAAAGCTGGCCTACGGGGCGGCCGTCACGGTGGTCTCCGAGACAGCCGGATCGGATGGAAAAACCTGGTATAAGATCCAGTTTTCTTCCGGATCCGGGACGCAGGAAGGCTACGTCCGGTCAGATTATATTAAATTCCCGGTGTCCTACAGCTATGACTCCACGTTTGAGAATTATCTGAACAGCCAGGGATTCCCGGAAAGCTATAAGGTGTCTCTGCGGACACTTCACACGGAGCATCCGACCTGGGTCTTTCAGGCTCAGAAGACGGGGCTGAACTGGAGCGACGTGATGGCGGCGGAGGGAGCTGTCGGAGCGAATCTGGTATCAAAATCCAGCCTTTCTTCCTGGAAATCCACAGAGTACGGTGCCTATGACTGGAATACCGGAACCTGGACAGGCTTTGACGGATCGTCCTGGGTGGCGGCATCAAAAGATATTGTCGCCTACTATATGGATCCGAGAAACTTTTTGAATGATACTTACGTGTTCCAGTTCCTGCATCATGCTTACGACAGCAATGCGCAGACGAGAGAGGGACTTACAAGCCTGATCACCGGAACATTCCTGGAAAAAACACCGGAGTCGACAACCGCGGCGACCCAGAGCGTGCAGGAGACCACCGGTTCCGGAAACTCTCCGGTCGTCAATAACAGCGGAAGCACAGGGACTTCCGGCTCGCTCCAGCAGGGAGAGAGCTATGGACCGGGAATGAGCACGGGCACATCCGGAGGAACTTCTTCGGGAAGCAGCTCCGGCAGTACCGGCAGTCAGGGCGTGAGTCTTGAGGGCCCTGGTTCCACAGTGAGCTCCACGATCAGCCAGAGAAAAGTGATCACGACGGCACTCCCGGAGGTCGAGTACGGCCCGGGAATGGATGCATCCTCGATTACCGATGACAATACCGGTGCGTCAAACACATCTCCGGTACCGACCGGGCAGACTTATGTGGATATCATCATGAAGGCGGCTGCGCAGACCGGTGTCAATCCTTACGTTCTCGGAGCGATGATCCTTCAGGAGCAGGGAACCGGAAAGCCGGGAAGTATTTCAGGAAAGACCACAGGCTATGAAGGATATTATAACTTCTTTAATGTCGGCGCTTTTGCGTCGGGATCCATGTCTGCAATTACAAGAGGACTCTGGTATGCATCCCAGTCGGGAAGTTACGGCAGACCATGGAATTCCATTGAGAAGTCCATCATTGGCGGAGCGACCTACTACAGCGAGAATTTCCTGAAAAACGGACAGGATACCTTCTATTTAAAAAAGTTTAATGTGCAGGGCAGCAATCTGTACAAGCACCAGTATATGACCAACGTGGAGGGCGCGGCCGGAGAGGGCGCGAAGCTCGCAAGAGCATATACGGATGCGATGAAGAAACAGGCACTTGTCTTTAAGATCCCGGTGTTCAATAACATGCCGGAAACAGCGTGCGCGAAACCGACCGTGAACGGAAGCCCGAACAATAAGCTGTCCGGAATCACGATCGACGGATATTCCCTGACACCGACTTTCAGCAAGGATACGGAGAAATATGACCTTGTTGTTGATTCTTCCGTTTCCTCCGTCAATATCCGCGCGACGGCGATCGACTCCAAGGCAACTGTCAGCGGAGCCGGTACGATCAGTCTCGGCAGCGGAACGACAATCGTTAAGATCGTAGTGAAGGCAGAAAACGGTGATACGAGAACATACCAGGTTTCCATTGCAAAAGGAAACGGAAACGGCAGTACAACTGTTGTCTCCCCGTCAACGGGCAGCTCGGCGGGAAGTCAGTCCGGATCAACGGTGGGACCTGGCGGTTCGACAGGTACATCGAGCTCCGGAAGCACTTCCGGCAGTAGTTCCGGAACTTCCGGTCCGGGAAGCAGCACTTCCGGGACACAGAGTTCCTATCCGGAAGGTGCTTCCGGCTCCGGAAAGCTCGTGACGACATCTTCGGGCACGACCGGTACCTCCGGAAGTACGAATCCGGGAAGTACAGGTTCGTACCCGGAAGGCGCCTCCGGCAGCGGAAAACTTGTGACAGCGTCAAGATAGAACAAAACGTATTACAGGTCTGTTTCTGGAAAGACTATGCCTGGATCAAGATGATATAGGAGCTTATTCTGACAGGGACCGTGATTTACCCATTGCCTTTACGGGCAGGAGATCAGGTATTTGTCTGAATGAGCTGGAATAGGAGAAGAATATGAAACAATGTATGAAAAAACTGGCGGCAGGACTGCTGGCGTTCGCGCTGATGGTCATGCTGCTGCCGGCAGGATCCATGGTCTCTTTTGCGGGCTCCGGGAAACTCTCATTTTCCGACCCGACCGTTTCGGTGGGAGATCAGGTATCTGTCACGATGAAGATCACTTCGGACGGAGCTCTCGGTTCCTCGGACGTGATGCTTCAGTATGATGCGGATGCCCTTGAATTTGTCAGCGGAACAAATGCAAACGGCGGCGCCGGTTCGGTCCGCGTGACCGGTTCTGCGGAAGCCGCAGACCAGAAGGTATTCAGTTTTACACTGAAATTTAATGCCTTAAAGGCGGGAACTTCCTCCATCACGGTGACATCCCAGGAGGTTTATGATGCAGATTCCAAGGCTGTAACACTTGACCATGTCGGAAGTGCTTCCGTGAAGATCAATGCGGCGGCGTCTTCCTCCAAAGATGCGTCCCTGTCATCCCTTGAAATCTCACCTGGTACGCTGAAACCGGCGTTCTCCGCCGATGTTACGGAGTACACGGCTGCGGTTTCCAGCGATGTGACTTCCGTAACGGTCAGTGCACCTGCAAAAGATGGAGCTGCAAAGGTTGCCATCAGCGGAAACGATGATCTTCAGGACGGGGAGAACACGATCACCTGTACCGTTACGGCGGAAGACGGGGAGACAACAAAGACGTACACGATCGTTGTGACAAAGTCTGACGATGCGGCATCTTCCGATGAGGAGACAACTGCGGATTCCACTGAGACAAGCGGCGGTGTTGTCGGCGAGGAAGGCAACTGGACGGTTGCGGATACCTTTGATGATTCGGAACTCCCGTCAGGCTTTACTGCGACGGAGATCGAGTATGAGGGAAGAACCGTAAAGGCAGCGACAGATGATTCCGGAATGACCCTGCTTTACATGACCGATGATACCGGCAAGGGAGATTTCTTTGTATACAACAGTGAGACCGGAACATTATCCGCATATGTGGTCGTCAAGATGGCGGAGAAGACGGTTGTCGTTCTTCCTCCTGAGTGCATCCCTGAGGGAACAGCTCTTCCGGATGGATTTGCCGAGTGCACCATCGATATCGGAGATCATACGGTTCACGGCTGGATCTGGAAGGACAGCGGAGATTCTGCTCCGGAATACTGTGTAGTCTACGGCCGGAATGAAAATGGCGATGAAGGCTTCTACCGCTATGATCAGAAAGAGATGACGCTCCAGCGTTATTTCCAGGATCCGGATGCGGCAGATGCGCGCAGCAAGTACTTAAAGGTTGCGGAGGATTACAACAGTCTGTTAAAGGACTATGAGATTCGCGGATTCTTTGTGATCGGACTCTTTGCACTCTGCATTATCTTAGTGATCATTGTGGTCGTTCTTCTGCTCAGAAAGCCGAAGGCACCGAAGAACCCGGGCCGCGACAGATACGATGACGAATATGATGACTACGAAGACGGACGGAAAAACAGAAAGTCCGGGAAGCAGACAACGAAAAAGTCCGGAATGACGGCGAAAGCACCGGAGAGAAGACCGGCCGCAAGACCGGCTGCCTGCACAGAAACACTTCCGTATGAGGAAAATGAAGAAGCGCCGCGCAGAAGACAGCCGGCTGCACAGACACGCCGTCCGGCGGTACAAACCCGTGAAACGGTAAGAACGGAAAGGCCTTCCGCAGAAACCGGAACAGCAGCACCGGAGAGACCGGCAAGACCTGTCAGAAAGAATGTCGCAGATGTGGAAAAAGATCTGTCGAGAAATCTTGCGAAGGAAGCGGAAGCCGCGAAAGCAGCTCCTGATAAGAAGACAGAGAATGATGATGGCTTCGAGTTCATCGATCTGGATCTGTAAGGAAATGTAAAAAACAACGAGCCAAAGTCCGCGCTTGCGCGAGACCTTGGCGACTGTCGCGATAACAA
>ERZ832973.1669-NODE-1669-length-15648-cov-16.025139_pt1 | contig 15648 bp, 14 predicted proteins | sample MGYA00519950_ERZ832973 | MGnify/ENA primary metagenome ERZ832973 (study PRJEB31850, sample SAMEA3708734) | human gut metagenome | biome: human gut; feature: human-associated habitat; material: faeces | place: China | collected 2014 ... | reverse complement strand
AGCAGTAATCCAAATGTGTCTTATTATGCATTTACAGCAGTGGTAAGTGACAAGACACTTCAGCTGGAAGATCAGGACTGGGTTACTGTCAATTATGAAGCATCTGCTACAGAGAACAGTATGGTTATCCAGAAGGCTTTTGTCAGAAATGATAATAATAAAAACTATGTGTATAAAGATGATAATGGTATCCTGAAGAAACAGGAGATTTCTGCAGGTGCAACTGTGGACAGCGGTTACAGTGTGATTGTCAAAGGTGGACTCAGTGAAGATGATCTGATTGCATTTCCTTATGGAAAAGATGTGAAAGAGGGCGCAAAGACAAAAGAAGTTACTCTGGATCAGATGTATGGATATTAATTGAGAAAGGAGACATTTTATGCTTGAAAATATACGCCTGGCTTTTCAGGGAATATGGTCACATATGATGAGATCCTTCCTGACTATGCTGGGTATCATTATTGGTATTGCGTCTATCATTGCAATTGTTTCTACCATCAAGGGAACCAGTGAGCAGATTAAGGAAGACCTGATAGGTGCAGGTTCCAATACAGTAAATATTTATCTGTATGATGGAGATAATCAATATGATGCGGAATATGGAAATTCTTCAAAAGCACCGATTCTGACAGATGATGTAAAAGAAGAAGTGAAAGATCTGGACCATGTTGAGAATGCAACTTTTTATTATAACAGTACCAGCGCATCTATTTATAATAACAATAACAGTCTGGAAGGCGGAAGTGTTTACGGGATTGATGTGAACTATCTGGCTACCTGCGGATATGTGATTCAGTCAGGACGGGGATTTGTAAAGGATGACTACAAAAATTACAATAAAGTTGCGCTGATCGATGATAATGCGGCACAGAATCTGTTCCCGTCACAGAACCCGGTAGGGCAGACTGTGGAGATTAATCAGGAACCATATACGATTGTGGGAGTGATCCGGCAGGATGAGAATTATCAGCCGACGATCAACAGTATTGACGAATATTACACTTATTATCAGTCAATCGTTGGAAGTGTGATGATTCCGGACAGCTGCTGGCCGATTTCCTTTAAATTTGATGTTCCTCAGAATGTAATTGTGAAAGCAGACAGCACAGATACTATGAGTACGGTGGGAAATGCAGCAGCAGATGCGCTGAATAATTTAATTGCAGCCCTGAATACAGGTGGAAATACAACCATGAAATACAAAGCTGAAGATATCATGGAGCAGGTTAAGAATATGCAGAAGCTCAGTGAGAGTACAAATAATCAGCTGATCTGGATTGCAAGTATTTCTCTCCTTGTGGGTGGTATTGGTGTCATGAATATCATGTTGGTTTCTGTTACGGAGCGTACCAAAGAGATTGGTCTGAAAAAGGCTATCGGGGCACGTAAGAAGACTATTCTGGGACAGTTTCTGACAGAGGCTTCCGTACTTACCAGTATTGGCGGTATTATCGGAGTAATAACAGGAATCGGGCTGTCGAAAGTGGTGGGAAAGGTTACCGGTTCGCCTACTGCGATCAGTGTGCCATCAATTGTGATCGCAGTATTGTTTTCTACAGTGATAGGCGTGGTATTTGGACTGCTTCCTTCTGTGAAAGCAGCAAATTTAAATCCTATTGATGCGTTGAGAAGTGAATAAACACTGCACAGATAAAACAGACTTGATGTACAATACCTTTGTATATTGAGTCTGTTTTTCTGTAACATTTTTAGTTACTGTTTACTGGTAATATCCTGCAAAGCGTGTTATTGAAAACGAAGTGAACAATAACCATTTTTCTGTGGATTTTAAACAGAAAAACAATCAAATTTGTATAGATGTCAAGAAATGTGCTAAAATTTGTACAAAAAATAAAAAAATATGGAAGTACAAAGACAGGTTGTGCTATAATGGAGTATCTCAAAAAGAATTATTTATACAGGAGGAAGTTCGCGGATGGTATCATTTACCTATATCATCAAAGATAAATTTGGAATACATGCAAGGCCCGGACTGCTTCTTGTGCAGGAAGCCGGAAAGCTTACGAGCAATATCACTATTTTTAAAGGAACAGACAGTGGTGATGCAAAGCGGATGTTCTGTGTTATGAATCTTGCAGTAAAACAGGGAGATCAGATAACAGTACATGTGGAAGGCGAAAATGAAGAGGCAGATGCCGGAGTAATGAGAGAGTTTTTGAAAAATAATCTGTAACTGTGAAGATGTCAGACAGTTATGCCATAATCTTTAATAAGGAGAATTGGAGTAATGAGAGTATTAGAAGGTAAGTCCGTATTTTCAGGAATCGCAATTGGAAAGATTTCTATTTTGCAGAAAGCAGACACAAGTGTAAAGCGTACGAAGGTAGAAAATCCAGAGGCAGAGATCACACGTGTGCAGGAAGCAAAAGAGAAAGCAGTTGAACAGCTTCAGAAACTGTATGATAAGGCACTCCGGGAAGTAGGAGAATCAGGTGCTGCTATTTTTGAAGTGCATCAGATGATGCTGGATGATGAGGACTATCTGGATTCTATTGATAACATTATCCGCACGGAGAATGTAAATGCAGAGTATGCAGTAGCAACAACAGGTGATAATTTTGCAGACATGTTTGCGCAGATGGATGATGACTACATGAAAGCAAGAGCGGCAGATGTAAAGGATATTTCAGATCGTCTGGTGCGTGTATTATCAGGACACGATGAGGGAGATATGGATGCTGCAGAACCATCTATTATCGTTGCTGAGGATCTGGCTCCAAGTGAAACTGTACAGATGGACAAGAGCAAAGTTCTTGCATTTGTTACAAGGAAAGGTTCTTCCAATTCCCATACAGCAATCCTTGCAAGAACTATGAATATCCCGGCGCTGATCAATATTGAATATGATGACAGCATGGATGGGAAAATGGCAGTTGTAGACGGCAAGACCGGTTCTCTTATTGTGGAACCGGATGCAGATACCCTGAAGAAATATCAGGATCAGAAAGACGAGGAGTTGCGCCAGAGAGCAATGCTCAAAGAATTAAAAGGCAAAACTACAGAGACAAAGAGTGGACATAAGATTCATCTGTACGCAAACATCGGAAGCACAGGCGATGTAGCCAGTGTACTGGCTAATGATGCAGAAGGTATCGGTCTTTTCAGAAGTGAATTCATTTATCTGGAAAAAGATAATTATCCGACAGAGGAAGAGCAGTTCCAGATTTATAAAGCAGTAGCACAGAATATGGCAGGAAAGAAAGTAATCATCCGTACACTGGATATCGGCGCAGACAAGCAGATTGATTACTTTGATATGGCACACGAAGAGAATCCGGCAATGGGTTATCGTGCAATCCGTATCTGCCTGGACAGACCGGAAGTATTTAAGACACAGCTTCGTGCACTGTTCAGAGCAAGTATGTTCGGAAATATCTCCATTATGTATCCGATGATCATCTCTGTAACAGAAGTAAAACAGATCAAGGCTATTGTTGCAGAGGTTAAGAAAGAGCTGACAGAGCAGGGCATTCCGTTTAAAGATGACGTAGAGCAGGGTGTAATGATCGAGACACCGGCTGCAGTTATGATCAGTGATCTTCTTGCAAAAGAAGTTGATTTCTTCAGCATCGGAACTAACGATTTAACACAGTATACACTGGCAATCGACCGTCAGAATGCAAAACTGGATAATATTTATGATTCTCATCATGAAGCTGTACTTCGTATGATCCAGATGGTCATTGATAATGCACATAAAGAGGGAATCTGGGCAGGAATCTGCGGAGAGCTCGGAGCAGATACTACATTGACAGAACGTTTTATCCAGATGGGGATTGATGAATTATCTGTATCACCTACATTTGTTCTGCCAGTACGTAAGATCGTAAGGGAACTGGACTGATTCTGGCATAAATATCGCAAAAGAATAGAAACAGGCAGTCAAAATTCCGCATGGGTCAATCTATGCGGAATTTTTTTGCAATAAATTAGCGGTTCCTGATTGTGATACATAAAAAAATATGATAAACTGAACATAGTCTGTAATTTTATGAAAAGATAATTGATACATAAAAAATCTGAAGTGGATCAGAAGCAAAGGAGATATGAATATGGGAAAAATTGCCATTGTCACAGACAGTAACAGCGGCATAACACAGGACCAGGCAAGAGAACTTGGAATCAGCGTAATTCCAATGCCTTTTTATATTAACGAGAAGCTTTATCTTGAAGGAATCACTCTTTCACAGGAAGAGTTTTATGAGAGACTTAAGAATGATGAGGCTATTTCTACTTCACAGCCGGGGCCGGCAGATGTATGCGGACTTTGGAATACATTACTGGAAAAGTATGATGAAGTAGTGCACATTCCAATGTCAAGCGGACTGAGTGCATCCTGCGATACAGCAATGGGACTGGCTCAGGAATATGACGGAAGAGTACATGTAGTAGACAATCAGAGAATTTCTGTTACGCAGAGACAATCTGTACTGGATGCCCTCATATTAAGAGATGCGGGCAGAAATGCGACACAGATCAAACAGGTTCTGGAAGAGCAGAAGCTGGATTCCAGTATCTATATTACTCTGGAAACTCTGAAATACCTTAAGAAAGGCGGAAGGATTACTCCTGCAGCAGCAGCAATCGGAACAGTTCTGAACCTGAAACCTGTGCTTCAGATCCAGGGTGAGAAGCTGGATGCATATTCCAAAACAAGAGGCAAGAAGCAGGCAAAACGTGTCATGCTCAAGGCTATGCAGAATGACTTGGAGAACCGCTTCGCAGAATACGTAAAACGTGGCGAAATGTGCCTGCAGTCTGCTTATACAGGAAATCAGGAGGAAGCAGAGGAATTTAAGAAAGAAATTGCCGAAGTATTCCCCGGAATTGAGATTGTGCAGAATCCGTTATCATTAAGTGTTGCATGCCATATCGGACATGGTGCTATTGCAGTTGCATGTTCAAGAAAAGTGGTAGTAGAATAAAACAATCTGAGGAGTTAGGAAAGAATGAAGAAACTTATGGAACAGATGGCGGAAGAACTTTCCGCAGCATTTGAAAAATCCGGATACGACCCATCCTACGGAAAAGTAACCGTATCCAACAGACCGGATCTTTGCGAATTTCAGTGCAACGGTGCTATGGCAGGAGCCAAAGCATACAAGAAGGCACCGTTTATGATCGCTGATGATGTAGTAGCATACTTAAAAGACAGCCAGGTTTTCTCCATGGCAGAAGTCGTAAAACCGGGATTTATCAATTTAAAAGTAAAAGGTGAATTCCTTGCAGATTACTTAAAGGAAATGGCAGCAGATGAGAAACTTTCCGTATCTGCAGCAAAAGAGCCGAAGACGATCATCATTGACTACGGTGGACCAAACGTTGCAAAACCTCTTCATGTAGGACACCTTCGTTCTGCAATCATCGGAGAAAGTATTAAGAGAATCAGTTGCTTTGTAGGACATAAAGTGATCGGTGATGTTCATCTGGGAGACTGGGGTCTTCAGATGGGGCTGATCATTACAGAACTGAAACACAGAAAACCGGAGCTGGTTTATTTTGATGATTCTTACACAGGAGAGTATCCGGAGGAAGCACCATTTACGATCAGCGAGCTGGAAGAGATCTATCCATGTGCAAGCGGCAAGTCCAAAGAGGATGAAGCGTACAGAAACGAAGCTCTGGAAGCAACTCATCTTCTTCAGCAGGGCAAACCGGGATACATGGCTCTCTGGAACCATATTATGAACGTATCCGTTACAGACCTGAAGCGCAACTATGACAAATTAAATGTGTCTTTTGATCTCTGGAAAAAGGAATCCGATGCACAGCCATATATTCCTGGAATGGTTGAGGAGATGAAAGAAAAAGGATTCGCTTATGTAGACCAGGGTGCACTTGTAGTAGATGTAAAAGAAGAGAACGACACAAAAGAGATTCCTCCATGTATGCTTCTGAAATCAGACGGAGCTTCTCTTTATACAACTACAGACCTTGCAACAATCGTAGAGCGAATGAAATTATTTAACCCGGATGAGATCTTGTATGTGGTAGACAAACGTCAGGAACTTCACTTTATCCAAGTATTCCGCTGTGCAAGAAAGACCGGGCTTGTAAAAGATGATACAAAGCTTTCTTTCCTTGGATTCGGAACCATGAACGGAAAAGACGGAAAACCGTTCAAGACAAGAGAGGGCGGCGTTATGCGTCTGGAAACTCTCATTAAAGACATCAACGAAGAGATGTTTACCAAGATTGTTGAGAATCGCAGCGTGAAAGATAAAGATGCGAAAGAAACTGCAGAGATCGTAGGGCTTTCCGCAATCAAATACGGTGACCTTTCCAATCAGGCTACCAAGGATTACATTTTTGATATTGACAGATTTACATCATTTGAAGGTAATACAGGTCCGTATATCCTTTATACGATCGTTCGTATCAAATCTATTCTGAACCGTTTTGCAGAAGAGGGCGGCAACCTTGAAGCAGGTACAATCCTTGATCCTGTAAACGACAGCCAGAAGAACCTGATGCTTCAGCTGACAGGTTTTGGTGCAACCGTAGAGAACGCCTTTGAAGAAAAAGCACCGCATAAGATCTGTGCATATATTTACGAAGTATCCAATGCATTCAACAGCTTCTATCATGAGACAAAGATCCTCAGCGAAGAGAACGAAGCACAGAAAGCTTCCTTCATCCAGTTGCTGAAACTCACTAAGAAAGTTCTGGAGACATGTATCGATCTTCTTGGATTTTCTGCACCGGACAGAATGTAAAAATAAAATTCAGCAATAAATCAACTTGTTGGTATCCTAAGCCCTGTTTACATATATTGTAAATGGGGCTTTTCAAAAAGAACGAAATGTGCTATTATGTATTTATCTAATCTATACGTGATGAAATTCTTTCATCACATTTTCCATTTTTGTTTTAAACGAATTGTGAATATCTGCTTGGCTCAGATAAACTGCGGAGCAGTTATTCGGTTATGAGCAAGTAGCGAATCTGATGATTTTATCTGTTTGACAATTGAACAGGAGGTGAACCAGTGAATTTATCTGGAACTGTATTAAAAGGGCGTTACTGTATTCTGGATCCTGTTGGAAAAGGCGGCAGAGGGAAAGTTTACCTTGCCAGAGACCTGGAACTGGGCGTCTTGTGGGCGGTAAAAGAAATACCGGTATCCGACAAAAGTGAAGCCCATATGCTTTTGAAACTTTCGCATCCGTCTTTGCCAAAGATGATAGATTACATAGAAGATAACCGAAAATGTTACCTTGTTATGGAGTATGTCAGGGGAAAATCTCTGGGTGAGTATTTAAGAGGCGGAAAACATTTTTCCATAAATGAAATCGTTAAATATGGAATGGAGATTTCAGATGTATTCTCCTATTTTCATGGTCGGAAACCACCGGTTTATTATGGAGATCTGAAGCCTGACAATCTGATGCTGGGTGAGAATGGAAGATTATATCTGATCGATCTGGGCGGTGCTGTAAACGGATATAAATATCACCATAAAGTATGTATAGGCACTGCCGGTTTTGCTGCGCCGGAACAATATGAGGGAAAGATAAATGCAGCAACAGATATTTATACATTTGGAAAAACATTATCTGCCTTATGTGGAAAAACAGATTGTCTGTTATTCATCCGGAACATGTCATTATTCTGGCTTATTTTCAGATGCTGCATGAAGAAACCGGAAATGCGTTATCAAAATATGAAGACTGTACAGAAAAAACTAAGCAGAATCCAGAAGAGACAAAATCAGAGTAAAATTAAAAACATGTTGGTTTTGGCAGGGAGCAGTATTGCTTTTGCAGTAATAACTGTTTTTCTTCTGTTTAGTTCTGATCTGGTATCCGGTTCCAAAACATTTGATTTTTATGAAGAGCTAACTGATATTACAGACCTTTATTATCAGGAAGAATTTCAAAACGGCAGTAAAGCGGACAGGGAAAAAATCTGTGAACAGGCAGATACCGGACTGCGGAAATTACAAAAACAATGCGCTGAAAAAGAGGAGTCCAGAGAGATATTACAGCTTCTGGCAGTAAACAGTGAGTACCAGGAAAATTATGAAAATGCAGGATTCTACTATGAGCAAATGCTTCTTTATGATGAAACGTACAGAGCCGGATACGGTGAATATGGAATGTTCCTGTTCCGTACCGGGAAAAAGGAAGCCGGTCAGGCACTATGGACAGAATATAAGTCGAAAGAAACAATGTTAGACGATACAGTCAGCAGAAATCTGAGATTGTGGGAAAAGGAGATGACTAAGAGTGAAGAAAAATCATAACAGACTCTGGATTGTGACATTTGTATGTTTATGTCTGTGTCCGACTTCGACTATCTCTGCCATGCAGATGGGAGGTTTTGATATTGATGTAGGAAATGGAGAAAACAGCAGCTGGCAATGGCATGAGGAACAGCAGTGGAATCAGAGCAGTTGGGAGAATACGTGGGAAAATAACCGGCAGACTGGAGACAACACATCAGAAACTCCTGTACAGAACGATCAGGCCCAGGACAATGGATATCAGTATGATTCTGATATAGGAAACGGAACACAGGATAATATACAGCAATGGGATGGTGTACAGCAGAATAACACTGACTGGAATAACAGCAGTCAATGGAACAATAATTCTCAGTGGGATAATAATTCTCAGAATAATAATGTCCAGAATAATAATGCCCGGAATAATAATTCTGCATGGAACGCTCAACCTCAGACAGATAACAATATGCAGATAACATCCCGGACGGATAATGAATCCGCTGTTAAGATATCAGAAAAACCCACCCCAACATCAATACCTGTACCAACACCTAAATCTGCGAAAAATCCGAAGCCGACAAAAACACCCAAATCAACTCAGCCCCCAACTCCTAAGCCGTCAAAAAAGAAAAATAAGAAGAAACAAAATAAAGCAAAGAAAACAGAAAAAGAAAACAAGAATACAGGTAATTCCAAAGTGTTTCAGAATAAAGAAAACCAGGGGGATACTGTTGAATACACGCATGTAAAAGATGAAGCTGTTAAGTTTCATTGCACACAAAATACAGATAGTTTCCATACCCCGCGAATTCAGATAATATCCCGGGGCTCTGTTCAGATTCTTTCTTTTCGGCTTAACAAAACAGAATGTCCCTGGCATTGGGAAGGAGACTGGATCATACCGGATACGGAAGATGAAAATGTAAAAGAAATAGAATTGTTGGTTATCTCTCAAGGCGGAAAGCTGATAAAAATGAATCCCCGGATTTTTTCCTCATAGACGCTTCAGGAAAACAATGCTATAATTTATCATATTATATCAATTTTTCTGAGACAGGAGGAATCTATGTACAAAGTAATTTTGTTTGATTTAGATGGAACATTAACAGAATCCGGAGAGGGTATCACCAAGTCTGTTCAGTATGCACTGGAGAGAATTGGAAAGCCTGAACCGGACCTTGAGAAACTGAAGGTTTTCATAGGACCGCCGCTTATGGAGATGTTTATGCAATATGCACAGATTGATGAGGCAACCGCAAAACAGGCGGTGGAAATTTACAGAGAACGCTATTCTGTGACAGGAATCTTTGAAAATGCCGTATATCCGGGAATTGAGAACATGCTGGCACAGTTGGAGAAGAAAGGATATATTCTCGCAGTAGCATCCTCTAAACCGGAAGTATATGTGAGACAGATCCTGGATCATTTTGGACTTACCCGGTACTTCACAGAAATCGGCGGAAGCGAATTGAATGGTCGAAGAACAAACAAGACAGAAGTGATCGAAGATGTTCTGAAACGTCTGAATATGGACAAACACAGAGATCAGGTTATTATGGTTGGAGATAAAGAACATGATGTATACGGAGCACGCAAAGCTGGCCTGGAATGTATTGCAGTTTCTTTCGGATATGGAACTGAAGAAGAGCTTAAACAGGCAAAACCTCTGAAAATCGTTGATTCTGCAGAAGGAATCGTAGATTTTTTCGCCTGAGCCCTCTGCGAAAACAAAATATTGTTTCTAAAATCTGGAGGGCAGGATATCCGGCAGGAATCCATTTTGTGATTTCGCAGATCGTTGCAGGGACTGCGCTGGCAGTATTTGCAAGAACAGCAGGAAATTCGGCAGAGACATACTATAATTACACGATTTTTCTCACAGGCTTAACAGGAATCCTGGCTATGATCCCGGCATTGTATTTTTATCGAAGAGATAAAGTTAGAAGAATTGCCAGCGGCCTGATCCCGGCGCAGAAAAAAGTACCGCTTTCTATATCGGAAACAGTTCTTTTACTTCTGGCAGGAGCCGGATTTGCACAATATGGAAACTTCCTGATGGCAATACTTCAGTCATTTATCAACAGCAGCACCTATCAGGAGAGCATGACCAGAATTACAGAAGGAAAATCACTTTTTATGATGATTTTCTGGATGGGAATCGTTGCGCCGGCAGCAGAGGAAATGATCTTTCGCTGGTTAATCTATCTGCGTCTGCGTGACTGGATGAAGCTGCCGGTGGCAGCAGTGATTTCCGGAGTGGTCTTTGGTATATATCACGGAAATATCGTGCAGGGAATATACGCAAGTATCCTCGGAACTGCATTTGCATGGATACTGGAAATGAGTGGAAATATTTACAGCAGTATGCTGCTCCATATGGGAGCAAACATCTGGTCACTGCTTATCTCAGAATATGCACTGGATTTGTATTCCATGAAATATGGGGTACAGATTCTCATATTAATCTATCTGATTCTGTTGATCAGTGTGGTATATTGCCTTACCCATTTCGAAAAGATGTGCAGTATAAGAAAAAAGAAAAGAATGATATAAAAATAGAGACAAGATAAAGACATCTGCAATTGTGGAATGACAGTACACATGCAGGTGTCTTTGTTATTAGAAAAAAGATTATGTTAAGGCAAAAAGAAAATAATCAGTATACGGAAATTTAGATGTACTGGAAAGAGTAAAACCTAACAGTTTGATTAGGATTCGGAAATAACCTTTTACTGAATTAAACAGAGAATATCTGTTTGACAAATAAGTATTTAGCTATTAAGTACTTGACAGATACAACAGTATTCTGTATTATGAATGTATCAATACAACTAATACACTAAGTACACACATAAAATAAAACAACACATCATGAAACACGTAACAGAAAGGAGGAATCACCAGTGATTGTTTTGGATTATCAGGACAGGCGTCCAATCTATGAACAGGTTACAGATAAATTTCAGATCCTAATCCTGAACGGTGTCCTGCCGCCGGGATCGCAGATGCCGTCAGTAAGGCAGCTTGCCACAGAACTGTCCGTCAATCCCAACACGATCCAGCGTGCATATATGGAGCTGGAGAAACTGGGACTGATCTATCCTGTAAAAGGCAGAGGAAATTTCGTAGCAGACAGCTCTCAGGTACAGAAGATAAACAGAGAGAGCTACCGAAAAGAATTCACAGCACTGATACAGAAAGGCAGAAACACAGGATTCAACAGAGAGGAACTGGAGAAAATGCTTGCGGAAATCTTTGAAAAGGAGGACGAATCATGATAGAGATCAGAAACTGCAGTAAAGCTTTCGGAGAGATCCATGCCATTGACCATGTATCAATGGAAATCGGTGAACGCCAGATTTTCGGACTGGTAGGGACCAACGGTGCAGGAAAGAGCACGCTGCTTCGAATGGCTGCCGGAGTGATAAAGCCGGACGAAGGAGAAATCCTGGTGGATCAGGAACCGGTCTATGAGAATGAAAAGATAAAACAGCAGATATTTTACATTTCAGACGGTGGATATTTTCCACAGGGATATACGGCAGCAGATCTGAAAGATTTCTACAGAGAATATTATCCGGACTTTATGACTGACCGTTACAGTAAATTAATGGACCAGTTTCATCTGGATGAGAAACGCAGGATCAGTTCCTACAGCAAGGGAATGAAGAAACAGCTTCTGGTCATTATGGGAATCAGTGCAGGGACAAAATATCTGTTATGCGATGAAACGTTCGATGGACTTGATCCGGTCATGCGTCAGGCAGTAAAGAGTCTGTTTGTGTCTGAAATCATGAATCGGGATTTTGCCCCGGTGATCGCATCTCATAATATGAGAGAACTGGAGGACGTGTGTGACCATGTAGGACTCCTGCACAAAGGAGGAATTCTTTTATCCAGAGAACTGGAAGACATGAAATTCCATATCCATAAGATCCAGTGTGTACTGCCGGATCAGACAAAAGAAGAAGCACTTTTGAAAGAATTGGACGTTTTAAAGAAAGAACATCAGGGATCACTTCTGATACTTACTGCAAGAGGGACCAGAGAAGAAATACTTCAGAAAGTACAGACACAGAATCCAATATTCTGCGAAGTGATTCCATTGACACTGGAGGAGATATTTATCAGCGAAACGGAGGTGGCAGGCTATGAAGTCAAAAACATTTTCTGGTAGATCATTAAGAAGCAGCTTAAAAGGCAGTACCTGGATTCTGGTGCTGTTGTTACTGGGGTTTATGGTTGCATTTCCGGTAGCAGAACTGATGCTGATCGGAAATCAGACGGATGAAATCCACAGGATGACTTTTGCCATGATCTGTTCCTATCTGATAGTTCCAGGCTTTTTGGTTACAATGCTTGCGGCCGTTGTAAATGCCCTGAATGAATTCTGGTATCTTTTTTCCAGAGATAAGATTGATTTTTATCACAGTCTTCCGGTAACAAGAAGCAGGTTCTTTTGGGAAAAAGCAATCAGAGGTCTGGTGCTGTATCTGGTTCCATATGTGATCATGGAACTGATCACAATGGCGATCGCAGTCAGCAAAGGACATGGTAGTCATCTGATCACGGCAGCGGGGAAAATGTTTCTGGAACATTTGCTTATGTATCTGCTGCTGTATTTCGGAGCAGTGTTGGCACTGGCAATTGCGGGAAATATTCTGGCAGGTATTCTGTCATTATGCTGTGTTTACCTTTACGGACCGGTACTGGGTATTCTTTTATGGGTGCTGGAAATGATGTATTTCAGAACGAATATGGGACTTAAAGAGGGAATGGCAGAAAAGATATCTGTTTTTCTTTCACCTGTATCTATTTCCGCGGCATTGCGGACTTATTCAGGACAAAAGAATTTCTGGATCATTATAGTGGGCGGGATACTGCTTCTGATTGTTCTGGCAGTATGTGCATATCTGGCATATACAAAGCGTCCAGCTGAGAAAACAGGAAAATCTTTTGTTTACGGATTTCTGGAACCAATCCTTTTGTTTATGGTCGTAATCCCTGCTGCTCTGGCAATTGGAACGATGTTTGCGCTGATCGGACCAGAAGAGAACAGGACTGGCTGGTGGATATTCGGGCTTGTGCTGGGGACAGTTGTATTTTATGGAATTTTGCAGGTTATTTTTGCAATGGATTTCCGTAAAATGGCAGCACATAAGCTGCAGCTTCTGCTTTTGGGAATATGTGTAGCTGTCAGTGCCTGGATATTACACACAGATGCCATCGGATATGATACAAGAATTCCGACAATGGCAAAAACTGAGGGAATCAGTCTGAATCTGGAGTGGATAGGAACTGAGAGTGTGAATGAACCGCAGATGGAAGTGAGTTCTGGTTCATATAAACTGGACAGACTCTTTTATTTCATGGGCGGAAATTATGGCAGATGGACAGATGCAGGAATGTCAGATAAAATCTATGAAGTGTTAAAAGAAATTGCGTCTTATCAGAACAGTAAGGAATGCAGCGGAACAGAAATAGGAGTTCAGTTTAAAAAGAAGAGCGGTTTCGATATTACCAGACAATATATAGTGACAGCGGAGCAGCTTGGCAGACTGCTGGAAGCATGCTATGAGCAGGGAACATTAAAAGATAATAAATATGATATTCTGGAAAAGTACAGACAGAAAGTGTCTTTTATAACAGTAGATCCTTTAAATGAATTAGATGATCAGTACTCTGTAACACTGGAAAAATCTGACAGTCAGAAGCTGCTGGATCTGCTGAAACAGGATATAGCAGAAGCCTCACCGCAGGAACTTATAGGAATCCCGTGTGGACAGATGGAGCTTTACGCTACTTCCTATGCAGATATGGATGAGCATATTGCACCGGAATCTTATGCAGAAGTAGGAAGATATATTTTCCCGACATTTAAGCGGACACTTGTTTTCCTGAAAGAAAAAGGTTATGCTTTTGTTATGGAAAAAGAAAATCTGAAACAGTACGATTATTCAGTGACATATAATGCAGAAGAAATGGATGTCACAGATCCTGAACAGAAAGAAGAATTAGCCCAGAGCCTGATCCGTGAATTGGAGTGTCCGGCATGGCTGGAAACGGAGGCGGGTGTGAGTGTGAAAGTGGCTCTGAACAGTACAGAGTCTGCCGGAGAATCGCTAAACGGAATAGAGTTTGCTGTACTGAAAGCGAAAGAGCCGGAATTTATAAAGAAAATAGTAGAAACTGGCGAGGAAGAAGAATGAAGAAAGCAGTTCGTCTGGACAAGTTCCTGGCAGATGCAGGAGCAGGAACCAGAAGTGAGGTAAAAAAATTTATTCAAAAAGGAAAAGTCCAGGTCAACGGTGTGCCTGCAAAGAAATCGGAGATCAAGGTCAGTGAAGAGGATGAAGTAGTTCTGGACGGAAACAGAATTTCCCAGGCACCGGAATTTGTCTATTATCTTCTGCACAAACCGGCAGGGTATGTTAGTGCCACAGAAGATAAGCGGGACAAAACAGTGATGGAACTTGTAGCATCAGACAGAAAAGGCCTGTTTCCGGTGGGAAGACTGGACAAAGATACGGAAGGACTGCTTCTGATCACAGACGACGGAGCACTGGCGCATGAATTGCTTTCTCCAAAGAAACATGTGGACAAGACCTATTATGCGGTTACAGACGGATGTATGACCAAAGAGGATGTGCAGCGCTTCGCAGATGGTCTGGAAATCGGAGAAAAAAATCCCACAATGCCGGCAAAACTGGAGATCCTCAGTACAAGAAAAGTTGAAGTGACAGAACTGGAACAGTACCCGTCAGGATGGTCATCAGAAATTCAGCTTACGATCAAAGAGGGGAAATTCCATCAGGTCAAGCGAATGACAGAAGCAGTAGGAAAGAAAGTCGTCTATCTGAAACGAATTTCCATGGGAGTATTGACATTGCCGGATGATCTCAAAAAAGGCGAATGCCGACAGTTGACTGCAGAAGAAGAAAAGAGATTAAAAGAAAGTGTTGTCACAAAATAAGTAAAATTGTAAGAATACATGGTTGATTGTCCGCTGATATAATGGACATTATAACATGTGTCGGTAAAGTGCAGGAAACTGAGTTTGTCAGAAGCAGATCAGAACCTGGAAGAAACTGTAAAAATAATAAAAAATTTGCAAAAAACCCTCTTTACATGGAGGGTTTTTGTATGCTATACTACAGAAGTTGCGAGTCATGCGCATCTATTGTGCGTGCAAAAATATACACGTTCGGAGATTCCCGCGGATGGTGCCCTGCGGTGTGAGGCTGGGTCCCCAGGAAAAAGAACCGGGCGGAAGAAATTAACCAAAAAGGAGAACAAACATGAGCGTTATTTCAATGAAACAGCTTTTAGAAGCAGGCGTACATTTCGGACATCAGACAAGAAGATGGAACCCTAAAATGGCTCCATACATCTACACAGAG